>ERZ808240.1450-NODE-1450-length-29320-cov-3.477157_pt1 | contig 29320 bp, 30 predicted proteins | sample MGYA00521084_ERZ808240 | MGnify/ENA primary metagenome ERZ808240 (study PRJEB31516, sample SAMN03275571) | gut metagenome | biome: mammalia-associated habitat; material: feces | host: Papio cynocephalus | place: Kenya | collected 2012-08-06 ... | reverse complement strand
AAAGGCTTTCTGGCTTCTTATCAGAAAGGACGTTACTCTTACTATCAACCACTTGTGAGCAAAGAGGAATACCGCAAAATGAAGCTTCTCACTCTGTTAACCCAGTTCTATGATAACGATAAGGAAGCTATGAAGAAAGATATAATGGCATGAAAAAAACAGTTCTAATTACCGGTGCGTCCCGTGGTATCGGACGTGCAATCGCTGTTACTTTTGCAAAAGCAGGTTATAACCTTGTCATCACCTGCTCCAAAAGTGAAACAGAACTTTTACATTTAAAAAACGATCTGGAAAGAGACTATTCCGTAGATGTCCTTGCAAGTATTGGTGACATCTCTGATTTTGAATATGTGACACAGCTTTTTTCACATATTGAGCAGCGTTTTCACGGTGTCGATGTGTTAGTCAACAATGCCGGGATCTCGTATGTCGGTCTGTTAACTGACATGACGATCGATGAATGGAATCATATTCTGGGTGTGAATCTCACTTCCGTATTTTCCACCTGTAAACTGGCGATTCCTCATATGCTTTCTGAAAAATCCGGGAAAATCATTAATATTTCCTCTGTCTGGGGAAATGTCGGAGCATCCTGTGAAGTGGCTTATTCTGCCTGCAAGGGAGGAATGAATTCTTTTACCAGAGGTCTTGCCAAGGAACTTGCACCAAGCAATATCCAGGTAAACGCCATTGCCTGCGGCTGCATCGACACGCAGATGAATGCATGCTTTTCCGAAGAAGAACGTGCTGCATTAGCAGATGAAATTCCAGCGGGAAGATTCGGAATGCCGGAGGAGGTTGCCTCCCTGGTTCTGACGCTTGCCGAAGGAAATGAATATCTCACAGGTCAGATCATAACATTGGACGGTGGCTGGATTTAGCCATCGTCTTTTTCTTAGATTTTAAGAATAAATTCAGAAAATCGGTACTTTCCAATATTTACCAGTCAAGTGAGCTAAAATCCTTTTAATTTAACGAAAAGGAGCTCTCACTAATGAAAATTCAAGAAGAACGTGTACTCTTATTAATGGAGGAAAACGGAATCACACAGCGAAAAATGGCACAGGATCTCGCCATTTCTCCAACCACACTAAATGGCTATCTGCATGGAAAATATCTTCATGTTCCGGATGATGTGATACGCGAAATTGCTGACTATCTGCAGGTTTCTGTCGACTATATTACAGACCGGTCTGCACTGCTTCAGATAGGAAACGGAATCCACGACAAAGAGGAAGCGGTGGTTTTTGATAATTATCGTCATCTGCGTCCTTCTGACAAAAAAATCGCAGCCGACCTTATCAGCCAGCTGCTTAAAAATAATCCCGACAATTCCACCCAATCCTGATTCTGTTTACTGACTTTCCTCTGCAGTCAGAATAATGACTGTTCTCGGCGGAACTTTTAATGATTTTTTATAATAAAACTCTGTCTGTTCCTCCACATTTTTTCCATCTTCATATGGAAGGAATGTGTTCACACAGACTTTCCACTGCATCCCCATTGGAAGCTCCGGAAGCTGCATAATCAGTGTTTCCCAATATGCATTCATGCAATAGAACACAATATCATCACGGATATCATTCTCATCTCTTCCTGCATACATAATACCGATCAACCGGCTGTTATTATCTGTGCCGCCATTCCATGGGAATCCATTGTGGATACTGATCTCCGGCAGCTTGCATGCTGCCGGTTTTGTGGTCTTACGCAGAATCGCATTATTTTTCCGCAACCGGATCATATAACGGAAGAAATCATGGATTTCTTTGTATTCTTCCAGACGATTCCAATCGAGCCACGATGTGATATTATCCTGACAGTAAGAATTGTTATTTCCAAACTGTGTATTACAGAATTCATCTCCCGCAAAAAACATCGCCGGTCCACGGCTGCACATCAATGTTGCGAATGCATTTTTTACCATGCGGCGGCGCAATCCTTCGATTTCCGGATCATCTGTTGCACCTTCCGCCCCACAGTTCCAGCTGTTTCCATTGTTATCACCGTCTGTATTTCCCCAGCCGTTTTTCTCGTTGTGCTTCATATTATAAGAATACAGATCATATAAGGTAAATCCATCGTGACAGGTCAGAAAATTCACGGATGCACTGATTCCGCGATGTGCCGGATCGTACAAGTCTCTTGATCCAGTAATTCGCGTGATCGCGGTTCCAGCCATCCCACCATCGCCCTTTAAGAAGCGGCGCATGTCATCACGGTATCTTCCATTCCACTCTGCCCAACGGCTCCAGGATGGGAAACTTCCCACCTGATATAAACCGCCGGCATCCCATGCCTCGGCAATCAATTTTGCTTTTGCAAGAATCGGATCACATGCAAGTCCCTGTAAAATAGGTGGATTTTCCATCGGTGCACCATTCTGGTCTCTGCTTAAAATAGATGCAAGATCAAACCGGAATCCATCCACCCTGTAATTGATCACCCAGTAGCGCAGACAGTCAATGATAAATTTACGAACGATCGGATGGTTGCAGTTCATGACATTTCCACATCCACTAAAGTTGTAGTAATATCCATCCGGTGTCAGCATATAATATATATTATTGTCAATTCCTTTAAAGGAAAAACATGGTCCCTTCTCATTTCCTTCCGCTGTATGATTGAATACAACGTCCAAAATAACCTCGATTCCATTTTCTTTCAGTTCATAGATCAGATTCTTTAACTCGTCGCCCTCATGGTTGTGTTCCACCACCGAGGTATAACTTGTGTTTGGTGCAAAAAAACAGACCGTATTGTATCCCCAGTAATTATATAGACGTTCTCCATCCACAACACGTGTGTCTTCCATCTCGTCAAACTCAAAAATAGGCATCAGCTCCACTGCATTGATTCCCAGATCTTTTAAATAAGGAATCTTTTCCCTCAAGCCTTCAAAAGTACCGGGTGCTTTCACACCGGAGGACGCATCTCTTGTAAAACCACGCACATGCATCTCATAAATGACCAGATCTTCAAACGGATGATTCAGGGAATGGTTCTTTTCCCAGTCAAAATTATTTTCCACTACCCGGGCATGATATACAAAGTCTTTTCCACCTTCCGGGCGCTCTCCCCAGTGCCGTTGTCCGGTCACTGCGCGGGCATACGGATCAAGCAGGATGTTATCTTTATTGAACCGCAATCCTCTTTTTTCATCATATGGGCCATCCAACTGGAACGCGTATTCAAACTCCTCGATATTTAAGCCAAATACCAGCATGGAGTATGTGCTTCCGATACAGTAAGTTTCCGGATAACGTAATTTTGCAAATGGCTCCTGTTCTTTCGGCCGGAACAACAGCAGCGTACATCCGGTTGCTCCCATGGAATGGATTGTAAAACTGACTCCATTCGCCGCCTGTGCCGCACCATCCCTGTCATAAAATCCAGGCCGTACTTTATATCCTGAGATTTCATCCAATGGCTGAAGTTTTTCACCCCTGTGTGGTCTGTGATCAAAGTTCATCTGCTTCACCTCATTTTCTTCTGCTCTATTGTAATACAATTTCATAATCTGCCTTTTTCGCAGCATATAGTTTTATTATACTCTAAATACTTGATTTTACAAACTATGTATACTACATTATATTTAAAATAACGAAAAAGGAGCATGGTTTTTCCATCATCCACATGGACGAAACCGACTATTATTTTCCATGTTAAAATTATATGTATCCAGAGAATCTGCGGACAGCTCTGCCTATCCATCCATTCATGCCGCCCTTGACGCCATCCCATCCGATCATTGTGAGCCTGCCTGTATCTATCTTGCACCGGGTATTTACCACGAAAAATTAACCATCAATAAACCTTATGTAACGATTGTGGGCACTGGCAAGTCAAATAAAGATGTCGTCCTGACTTATGATGACTACGCCCTTGCTCCCATGGCTGACATTGGAAAACTCGGAACTTTCCGCTCCTACTCTGTTTTCATTGATACGCACGACGTCACCCTGCAAAATCTCACGATTGAAAATGCATCCGGTGATTCTCTGACTCATGGACAGGCAATTGCGCTGTATGCCGACGGCGACCGGCTTGTGATTGATTCCTGCCGTCTGGTGGGACATCAGGATACCCTCTTTACCGGACCGCTTCCGCCAAAAGAGATTGAGCCTGACGGTTTTATCGGTCCAAAACAATTTGCCCCAAGAATCAACGGCAGACAATATTATAAAAACTGTTATATCTGTGGCGACATTGATTTTATTTTTGGAAGTGCCACAGCTTATTTTGAAAACTGCATGATAGAATCACTGCGTCGTACTCCGAATGTAAATGACATTCAGGGCTACATTACTGCTGCCTCCACGCCGGAAGGACAGGAATATGGCTATGTATTTTCCCACTGTAAACTTATCTCAAAAGACTGCCCTCCAAATTCCGTCTATCTCGGAAGACCGTGGCGCAATTATGCTAAAACCGTGTTTCTTGAATGTGCATTGGGAAATCATATTCATGAATGTGGTTTTCATGACTGGGAGAAAGAGGATGCACGAAATACGGTTTTGTATGCAGAATATAGAAATTACCCGACATCCAGCGCAGACACAGCATCCGATAACCGTTTCCAAAACGATGATATCCACTGTATTGACGGCAGATGCACCCCTTATCCACACCGGGCAGAATATGTCTGTGAATTAGATGCCGTACAGGCAGAACATTTTTCCAAACAGAATGTGCTTTCTGGGGCAGATCACTGGAATCCATGACGTTCTCACAGATGGTTACAGTTCACTCGTGCCTCGTTCCAGTAACCACAGATGTGGAGAGCTTTGGAACAGCTTGCAGATTATCATTGTTTTCTTTCCGGAAAAATGGTAATATAAAGTCAATATTTCACTGGTGTGTTACCAGCGATCACAAATGCAGATGAAAAAGAACTATACTTGTCAATAACTTGAGGAGGGTATCATACATGGAAGAAAAGATTTATAAAACAATGAGTTCCACAGGTGCTGCAAATCTCGCAATCGGGATCTGCGTTCTTGTTGGCGGAATTGTTTCCGGAATCCTTTTGATTGTAAACGGTGCAAGATTATTAAAACACAAAGGAAAAATTATGTTTTAATGGTATCTTTCCAAAAAGGAGAGAAGGTATCCCTTTAAAGGGACACTTTCTCTCCTTTTTTCTTGCAATAAATGACCAGTCCAATAATAGAAACCAGATCAATCAGCACAACAACTGCTACCGATGCCATTCCCGGTCCAATTCCCTTTTTATCCGCAATTTTTCCAATAATGGACGGCATGATGATCGATCCAAGACTTGCGATCGTGAGAATGTAACTCCATGCCATTGGAAACTTTTCGATGATACCACCGGAAAACGAAACAGTCGTCGGATAAATTCCAGCCATGCTGAAGCCGAATCCCATAATTCCAACCACAATCCAGAAGGTTGTCGTACTGTTGATCAGCAGGAAGTAGAAAAAGACAATGCCAAGTCCCATAATGACCAGAAGATTTTCTTTTTTGATTCTGGTTGACAGTGTTGCCGTGAGCAGTCGTCCTGCCAGGATCATAATCCAGAGCACGCTCGCCATAAGCTGTGACAGCGAAGCGCTCAAAAGTCCGGTATCTTCAAAATAAGTGATCAGCCAGCCAATTACCCCCTGCTCTGCGCACAGATAGAAAAATAAAGTTCCTGTACACAGATAAAAAATCGGCTCTGCAAAAAATCCTAGTCCGCCCTTGCCTTTTTCAGCTTTTTCCACTTTGTCATTCTCAATTGGCATCAGCAAATATAAGATCCAGGACAGGATTCCCATTCCAACCATGACATAGCAGGCAATGATCCAATTGTCCGCATTATTTGCGGTCAGTATCGTCAGAAAGATTGGAAATGCAAATGCACCTACGGAAAACATCGCATGTAACCCATTGATGATCCATGCTTTTCCGGGTGCCAGTTTGTTGATCTCTGTGTTACAGAAATTACTGCCCGCACCTCTCGCAATACCAGTCAGAAAGAACGCTGCCGCAAGCCAGAATGGATTTTTTCCAAATATGATAAACAGATAAGATAGCGCAAAAAATGCATCAAAAAATAAAATACTCTTCTTCTTACCGATCACCGCCGGAAGTGCACCAGCTACAAAACAGGCAACCAGATTTCCCACGGAATGCAGGCTGACGATCAGACCCGCAAATCCGTAGTCTATTCCTCTCGCAGAGCGGATGAACGGAAGCAGCGATCCGACTGACAATGCCAGCATTCCGTTGATCATAAATACACAATAGTTAAAAATGAACAGTTTTCTTTTATTGGTGTCTTTTAAGAAATCGAACATGGTGGTTCATTCTTCTCCTTTGTTGTTTCGTAATGTAACTTTTATTATACACGTTTTAGAGAAGAATGGCATGCCTGTGTCAAAAAGATTCTTTTTTAGTAAATGCTCTCGACCAGCTGTTCCATCTCTTCCTGTGTGATTCCATCTGTTCCCATAATAGAATATGCATACGCTTCATCCTGCCAGATTGCAAGACTCACGTTTTCTCCATTTCCTTTTATTGTGATCTGTAAGCCCTTGATCGTAATCTGCTTCTCATGCTCGTATTCGCTGTAATCACCAGAAATATCCTCATCGCCGCTTTCCTGTGTCAAAGCCGCCTTACGGAAAAAGATGTTTTGTGCCTCACCACAGTATTCAATCTCTGCCATTTCATTCCAGTAGGATAAGTAGGAAATTTCTGTGACATCAAACGGAATGTCTGCTAATTCCTGTACCGGGAAACCAACTACCTGCTCTAACGCTTCCCTGTTTTCCTGCTCAATGATTCCACCGTAAGTTGCTTCCACTCTCGGTTCCTCCTCATTGCCCTGTCCCATTCCGCTTTGATTCCATAATGCAAATGACGCTGCTCCTGCAATCAGGACTGCTAAACACGCTGCGATGGAAAGATATTTCTGTACTTTTCGAAATGGAATCATTTTACGTTTCTTTTTCAAATCTGTTTCACGGATATTTTTTAAGATTCGCTCCTGCATTTCGGGAGTCACAACAATTTTATCCATAATTTCATCATATTTATTCAAAATCATATGCCTCCTTCAATATTGCCCGCAGTTTTTCTCTGCCTCTCCGCAGATCAGAGCGGATCGTGGATTCCCTGCGATTTAGAATCTGCGCGATCTGTGCGGTCTGATAGCCCTCATGATAATGCAGATGTATAACTTCCCTGTACTTTTCCGGCAGGCTTTTGACTGCCTCCCACACAAATGCCAGATCTTCCTTTTCCTCTGCAATAAGTGTCTCGTCCAGCTCATCCGTTTTACGAATCTGATTGTATTTGATCCGGTTTTTGCTCAAATTTGCTGCCACATGAAGAAGCCATGCTTTCTCGTGCTCCGCATTTTCAAATTTCGGTGCCTTTGTAAGAAACTGGATCAGTGTCTCCTGCAAAATTTCTTCCGCATCATCCATATTTTGAAGATAGGAATACGCCATCCGCAAAATACCGTTGCCATAATCGTGCAAAATCCGGGCTGCCTTTGCATTCGCATCTTCAGCGTTTGTTTTTTCGGCATCTGCTTTCTCTCCAGCATTATTTTGAACTTTTGCCTGAAACTGCATGAATGCAATGACCTGATCCAGCTTTCTTTTTAAGCCAACCGCCTGTTTCTGAAAAAGTAACGGAATAGTATTTGATAGTTGGTTTACATAATTTTTTATTGGTTGTTTCCATGAAATCGGTTGTTGTAACTCGATCACCACAGTGCTCACTTTTTCCTCCTCGTGATTGTCTGCACAATCGCTTTCCTGCTTCTCGTACTTTCTTGTTTTCTTACTTTATTGTTTCTCTTATTTTATATCGTTGATGAGATTTATTACATAGTCGGACGTGACCGCATCACTTGCTGTGATTGCATAGCTGTAACCATCTTTATTCCAGCTTGCAACATTTACCTCTCCGTCAGAACCTTTCATTGTAACCTCTTTGTCATTCACCGTGACATTATAGATTTCCGGATATTCATTATAATCTCCACTGATATCCTCATCACCTTTTGCTTTTCGAATAACCAGATCATGTGCGGAGAAATCCACTTTCTCCCAGTCAATCTCATTTAACTGCTCATCCGTCAGCCCGTCCAGTTCATCCGAGTTAAAATATGTAATCTGCGCCATCTCATTTTCAATTGCAGAAATTTCCTTATAGGAATATCCATCTGCTGATTCCGGTGCGGTAAAATCAAAACCAGCAAGCTCTGACGCTTCTTTTAATGTACTGCATGTAATAAATGGATTCGGAATCTGTGTATTTTCTCCTTCATCTGTTTCCGTATCCAGTGCCGGTCCCCAGGTTGCAGGATCTCCGCCGATCAGTGGTTCTTCGGTTCCATCTGCTGTCCTGCCTCCACATGCTGTCATGGAGAGTGTCATTCCTGCACAAAGTGCGATTGCTAATAATTTTTTCATAATCTTTTCTTCCTTTCGTGTTGTAAAATTTTTCTGGCTTTTTGCCTTTCTACTTTATACACAACTGAAAGGAAGGAAATGTTGCATTGTATTTTAAATTTTTCTATATGCAAAAAAGAGAACCTGCAATTCTGACATACAAGTTATGCGGATTCTACGTATAACTCCATGTCACAACACCGATTCTCTTTTTTACTTACTTCGTAAATTCCTCAATCACACAGGAATGTTCCTTCGTTTTCACATCATAATTAATCCCGACAAGCAACAGTTTTCCCTGATAATCTTCCAGACTTTCACAATATTCTTTCTCTTTGATCTGTCTGATTGCACCAGCAGCACTCTTATCCCATTTCAATTCGACCACAAGTGCCGGTTTCTCTGGATATTTTTTTCTTGGAAGATATACCATATCTGCAAAACCTTTTCCCCCCGCCAGTTCACGATGCACGGTATAAAAATTTCTTGCAGCGTATAATGCCAGCGAGATCGTATAGCTTAATGCATTTTCGTCATTATACTGAATATGCGATGTCTCAAAATGTGCCTGTCTGATTCCTTCTGCAACCTGTTCCGGTCTTCTCTGCCAGATTGCATTCAATATGTCTGCGGAATTTTTCAATGCCTGAGATACTTCTCCCCAGTCTGACACGGATACTGCGTTCACATACTCACTTCTTATCTCATTATTTGGGATAAACACACATTTTTCATTCGAGTCATATCCAAGATAGCCAAGGTGGATCAGTAATGTCAGAACATCATCCTCGGTGCGGAAAGTCGTCATATCGTTCGTAAAGCTGCCTGTATTCACCGGTACTTTTTCTCCGGCGATCATACTTAACACATCATCTTTCAGTCCGTCAAAGTTCATATCAATATAAAACTGTAACGCTTCAAATGTTTCTGTCTGATTCCAGTAATTTTCTATTTTTCCAAAACGCATACAGTTCACAACCGATCTCGGGCTGTAGATTGATTTCTCTTTTTCAAAAGAATAACCATTATACCAGCTTTTCACCTCAGACATGTCTGCTTTATATTGTCTGCACAAACTGGATACTTCTTCCTCTGTAAATCCTACATAAGAAGCAAGTGGGCCGGGACTGATCATGGAAAATTCGTCAAACATATTTAATGCAGAATGCGTCCCATACTTTTTGATTGGCAAGATTCCCGTCATATATGCAAGGTGAATGTATCCTTTATCTTTTAACAAATCTCTCAGAAAATCAAGGTATTTCTCCTGTGCTTCCCTGTCCTGCTTGTATTCCCTGAAAATACAGTCCCATTCATCAATAATCACTACAAACGGAATCTTCTTCTCTCTGTAAATATCCTGCATGGATTCCACAAGGTCTGTATCGTCAAAATAATCCACATCCGGATGCTCCGCTTTCAATTCGCGGATCACCAGCTTTTTGATCCGTTCGATCAGTTTATCAACGTCACCAGTTCTGCTTAAGAACTCCTGCATATTCAGAAAAATGGTATCGTACTGATTTAAATGCTTATTAAATCCGCTCTCTTTTGAAATCTCCAATCCTTCAAACAGTTTTTCCGAATTGCATTCTCTACTGTAATATGCGGACAACATGTTAGCTGCCATTGATTTTCCAAAACGTCTCGGTCTGCTGACACAAATATATCTCTGCATCGTGTTGATCACACGGTTACAATACCCGATCAAGCCTGTTTTATCCACATAGATCTCGGAATGTACCATCTTATAAAACATGTCATTTCCCGGATTCAGATAATTTCCCATGAAGTCCTCCTGTTTTTATATTTATGTCGGGAAGTTTAGCATGTGTTAATTACTACTTCCTTATAAACAGATTATTATTTTCTGTAATTTGTTTTTTACTTATTATGCCTATTGTAACGCTTTTGTAAGAAATACGAAAGAACTTTTAAAACTTCTTTTTCGAATAAATAAGCATATAGATAACTCCCACAACCCAGAACAGAATCGCCACCACTACGCCTTCCCAGCCAATCGCATCCAGATCAGACCGATTACCCAGAAGCATGATTCCCGCGATAATAACTAAACCCGCAAACCATGATATTTTTTCTCTGACATAGTCTCCGGAATATAATCTTCTTTATGGACAGCCTCTGCATTGATCCGCATTCCGAATCTCCCGACAGACCGGTAAGCTTTATAGGCAATGCCATCTATCGTAAATTCCGGGTACATGGATTCCTTTGTTATGACGATATCCAGCTTATTTTCATCCGCATATTTTAAAAGCTGTTCTGTCATCTGTTTCGGCGTGGTGCAGAAATCATCCGGGATAAAACTGATTTCACGAATGGATTCGCCTTTTATCACCCTTCTATAGTCATAAAGAATGTTTGCAAAAAGACTGCCACACTTCTCTTCTGCCTCTATTTTCTGCAGGCAGTTATCTACGTCTAACTCTTCTAGTTTGTTCTCATGAATCTCCCCACAGAATCGGATTGCTCCCTGTATCCTCTCCTGCTCTGCTTTCAATCTGTCTTTCTGCTGTGCAAGTGCCGTCTGCAGATCAACTGCTCCGTCCAGCAAATTTCGTATTTCTTCCAAAGGCATATCCAGTTTTCGGAACAAATAGATTATTTTCAGCCGTCTGATATCTTCCTCAGAATATTTTCGATATCCGTTTATCGTATTTCTGTCTGGATGAAGCAAGCCTATTTTTTCATAATATCGGATGTTCTGTTTACTGATACCGCTCTCTGCTTCTGCCTCTTTGATGTTTTTCATAATTGCCACCCCCACTTTTTCTCTTTGATTTGGTTCATTATATAGGGTGTAGTGACTGTAATGTCAATGATTTTCCTCAACATTCTTTACGATTTCTTCCTGATCCCATTCACGATCGCATAAAACGCCGGGAATAATACACCGACAACCGGCCAGATGATCCATGTTCTGCTCCAGTCATTGGTTGTAAAACTCCATGCAAGATAGATTGCTGCTGCAATCAGCCAGTAAACAGTTACCGGGCCAGACATCTTTTTGTTTTCATGTTTTTTCTGCCTTGTGTAATCTTCCTCCTCGAGAAGCTGGTTCATCACATTCATTTTGGCTCCACTTCGCACAATAAAATAGGTTCCGATTGCAACAAGCGTTAAAAGCATGCATACCGCTGAAACCATATAAAAATCACTTTCAGATACAGCAAGTGTTCCAAATAAAGGAATCACAGAGCATATGCAGCATGCAATTCCGATGACAAGCTGAGTCACATACGTACTGTGATAAGCCTCTCTTTTTTCCTTCACCATGCCGCTTACACCATAGGCAGTCTCTATGTCTTCCTTTTCCAGAAATTCATATTTCTTTGTTTTCATACCACAAAGAATAAAAATTGTTACCGCAATTGCAATTAAAACGATCAAAACACAGATTCCTATTCCAGCCGCTGCATTTTCACTGATATGATAATTGGGCATCTCACTCATTGCTCCAAGCATTAATAAGGCAATTGGGGATAAAATGCACAGCATCGTAGCAAAGGCTGTTTTTCCTGCCGACCAGTCAATGATCTGCAAATATTCATTTGCCATTTCCATTGTAACTTTGTGTACGATCCTGCCGCTCTCGCTTTCCTTTTCCTGCATCTGTGACGGTGCGTATTGTTCCTCTTCCAGTTCATCTTTGATCAGGTAATCTGTTGTCACTCCAAAAATCTCGCTGAGTTTTAAAATCTTATCGAGATCCGGGATAGACTGCGCACCTTCGTATTTTGAAATCGACTGGCGCGTCACTCCGAGTTTTTCTGCAAGTTCCTCCTGTGACCATCCGTTCTTTTTCCTCAGGTTGATAATTTTGTCTGCTAAGATCATAACTTCCTCCGTTTTTAAAATTTTTCTGCTCTGTATCAGCAATGAACATCTGTCCCTGTGGAAAAGACTATCATTTTTTATCCTTACACACCAGAAAGGCGCCTCGTCAATTTGTCAACTGGTGGTTGCAATGCGCTTATTTACGGTATTTTATAGCAAAAAGAGAATCATTTTCAGATTTAACGATAATTAACTTGAAAGTAATTTACTTCAAAGTTAATTACGTCATATGTAGTTTGTTAAACGTATTATATCAACCCATAATCTCCCAGACACCGTTTTAGTCCATCCATCACATCACTGAACACGACACCATGCTCCGCTGCCTTGCCGCAGTCCATCCAGAGATTATGCGCTGCCGGGACTTCTTTTACCATCTGCTTACTTTCAGTGATACGCAAAAATTCCTTCGTAATCTCATACATGGACTGTGTTGTCTCGCTTCCAAAATTATAAACACCACCCGGAAGTTTTATCACACGTTCCATATTTTCGCACACCTCACGCAGATAAGTGATCCCGCGGTACTGCTTTCCAAAAGTAAGCGTCTCTTTTGCATTGAGGACATTCAATAGATAATTGCCTCTCGGGGAAATATAATCATACATCCATTCAGCCCGCAGCAGCACAGAATCCGGCTGTCTGTCCAACACCCGCTGCTCCATTTCCAGTTTATGCGCTCCGTAGATATTCGCAGGCTTTGCCTCATCTTCCCGGTATGGTCCGTCACTCTCGCAGCCACGGTACACCTGATCAGAACTGAAACAGATCAGCTTTCTTCCGTCTGATGCGTTTGCCAGATAAACCGGAAGCAGTACATTTGCATGATAGGACTTTTCCGGATTTTTCTCACAGGTTCCCACATCCGAAATTGCGGCTGTGTGGATGATCACATCTGCTTCGCTCTCCTCCACAATCCGATTGATCTGTTCTTCGTTCATTCCCTGAATCGACGGAGCCGCGATTGCTCCTTCTAACTCTTTCATCAGGCGTGCACCCACAAATCCGCGCGCTCCGGTAACTAATATTTTCATTCTGTTTTCCTCCTCATTCTTTTTAATGCATCTTCAACCCAAAGTCTTGATTTTCCTCCTCACAAAATATCACTCGTCGCCCTGTGCAAAATATGCATCACAGAACCCATTCCATTTTTCTTCGTACTCATCATGCGCAAGTTCGATCAGATCATACGGCGTAAAAATATTTCTTTTTTTCGCTTGCTGTACAAAGTATATAAGATAATCTGCCTCCTCGGCTGACCAGAATGCCAGCACGTTATCCAACTCTTTCTCTACTGCAACTGCCATCCTCGTGTGTCCATCCATTGAGATGGCTTCATTTTCAAACTTTTTCAATGGAATGATGACATCTTCCTTCGCATGGATGAAAGTGCTCACTTCTTTTTTCTTGGACTTATCCACGTAAAACTGCGAAGGCTGTATATTTTTCAACGGAATTTCAAACAATTCCACTTTCGGATATTCTTTTACCATGTTTCCCTGTGCATCCCGAAATCCCGTAATATACTCTGCGAAGAAACGGAAATACTCGATCACCGCCTCATAGTATTTCCTGTTTTCCCCGGTGATCACAGCCTCCGATGTTCCGGTGATCAGCACCTCATATAAAAAGACGCCCTTTACCACGAATGCACCGTGCTGTTTTAATGATTTTTCGAAAAAACGAATGTCTTCATAGCTGTTGATACGCTCAATGTCCAATTGTTCTATGGATTCACAGAAATCTGCACAATAGCGCTTTCCTTTTTCTGTTTTCTGATAAGGCATAAATCCAGCTTTTTCAAAACACCGGATGGAACCTTTATTATAATCGTAAATCTTATCTACATAAACTTTTTCATATCCCAGTTCTCTGGCCCGTTCCATTAATTTTTTCACCACCAGATAACCAATCCCCCGTTTGCGGTATGCTGGATTTCCGATAACAATTGGCATATCCTCTTTCCAGAAAGTGACATCTCCAATCGGAATATAATTTTCATCTTCTAAATATTCGATAAAATATAATTCTCCATGTGCATTGAGATACTCATACATGATGGCGATGCTCTCCTGCTTCATCGGAGCCGCTGCTCCATTCACCATGAGACATGTTTCACTGTCCTGATACCAGTCATATGCAAAATCGAATTGTCCATCATATTTTCTCAACCGCAGGACATTATTCACCTGTATGTACTTTGGTTGTTCTACTCCCTGTATTGGCATACTATTTTCCTCACCTGTTCGTTATTCTGCTTACATAAAAAATCCTCATGTGCCATACATCAACGATAACACATAAGGATTTCCTCTTCAAATGATTTATTTCAGGGAGATTTATGAAAAAAAGTTTTGCATCACCAATGATGGGGTATCAGATTTTATCGGCACTATGCATACCTTCTTCTTTCTAGCAAATTTCCAGATATCTTCCCAGTTTCTCAAACTCTTCCGGATTAATGCAGTTCGGTATGGCCCCATCTGCAATCTTTTCCCTGCACTCCTCATAATCCATCCAGCAGACTTCTGCGACTTCCGACTCCTGCAGTTTCAGTTTACCAATATCCACCGGCTGTCTGTATACAAAATCATTACTGAATTCATTATCCCGGAATATTTTTCCAGAAAAAGTTGTCTCAAACTTTACGAGTGTTGTTCCGAATAGTTCCAGCTGCTCCGGCTGCACGGACAGTCCCAGTTCTTCCCAAAGCTCCCGCAGTGCGCTCTCCATAACCTCATCTCCGGCACTGATATGCCCGGCAGAAGAGATATCATAGCAGCCGTGGTACGAATCCTTGTTGTCACTCCGCTTCTGAAGCAGTACATCATATCCACTTTTATCATTTTCGCGCACGATCCAGATATGAACGGTTCCGTGCAGTGCGCCTTCACGATGTGCCACACCACGCTCTTTTACTACGCCAGTTTTGCTTCCATCCTCATTTAAAATATCGAAAAGCTCCAACTCCTTTCCATCCAGAACTGCCTGCTCCAGAATATCCCGCTTATTGTATACAAGCTTTAAGGAAAAGAACTCCTTCTGCTCCTCTAACAACCGGAAGAAGATCCGGTCGCCTTCCCAGAGCTTCAATTCCGGGATCTGGTCTTTTTCTACCCATTCCAGCACACCTTCGTTGCAGTCGATCGGTGTTCCCTCGAATCCATCTGCCGTAAAAAGTGACATGTATTCCACCGTGTCTTCCCCAAGGACAAATGTAATGATTCCACGATATTGCCAGGAAGTCAGGGTATAACCGGTTTCCTCCCAGACTTCCCTTAACATGCATCCTTCCGGGCTTTCTCCCCACTCAAATTTTCCACCGACACCGATCCATTTATCATGATTAATGTCATTTTCCTTTTTGATCCGGTGAAGCATCAGATATTTGTTATCTTTTTCGATATAACATAAGGTTGTTAATTTGTTCATCTGTGAAAATTCCCCTGTCTCTTTTCATTTAATTTTAGCTTATCACTAAACCAGAGGATATTTTAGCAGATTTTCACAAGTTCAATTTTAAAGTTAAGCTCCTTTCCAGCCATCTCATGGTTTGCATCAAATGTGATTGTTCCATCTTCTTTCGCGGCAACTGTAACCGGAAATGGCTGTCCCATTGCATTCTGTAAGTATACCTGCTGTCCTACTTCAAGGTCTTCGGAACCCGGAAGCTGGCTGATCTCTACGTTAAAGATTGCATTCGGATCTGGCAGACCATATGCTTCTTCCGGCATCAGATGGATATCTTTGATCTGACCGATCTCCATGTCTGCAACTGCACGGTCAAATCCTTCGATCATCATACCTGCGCCGCATACGAACTCCAATGGTTCCCCACGGTCATAAGAGGAATCAAATTTTGTTCCATCGTTAAAAGTTCCTGTATAATGTACTTTTAAATTTTTTCCTACGTTCTTACCTTCCATTTTTCTTTTTCCCTTCTTCATTCTTACTGTTATAAAATTAACCATTTTTGAGCAAAATCTGATTCAATTCTATCTTACAATTTATCAGCTTTGTCCTCTCAATATTTGTCAAATACATTTGTATTCAAGTACTTTGTCCAGTATTTTTTATTATATCAAAAATAAAATTTCTAACAACCAGTCACATTAAATATTTTTTCGCTTTTTTCAAATGAATTTTTTTCCTATTTCTCTTGGATTTCTTTCCCTGTCATATGCTCGATTGTGATCTCATAGATCTGTGCAGCTTTTCCACATTTTGCAATCTCTTCTTCGATTGACGGCTCATCCGGATAGTATTTTGCTGCAACTTTCCTTAACAGTTCGATTGTCTTTTCGTCATCGGAAATTATTTTGCAGCGTCCGAATATGACTGCACTCTGCATATATGGTGCCCATGTTTCTTCTTTTATCTGTTCATTTCCATATACGGTAAAACATACTTTATCATCCCGTCTCAGTGCATCTGCTTTATGCCCTGCCAAAGCTCCGTGAAAATAGATTTTTTCATTTTCCTCATCATAATAAAAGTTAACCGGAACCGCATATGGATATCCGTCATCTCCATTCACGGCAAAAACTCCCCGTCGCTCGCTGCTTAACAATTTTTTCGTATCCTCTAAGCTGATTTCTTTTTTCTTTCTTCTCATTGGTCGAAACATTCTGCTACTCCTTCATTCTTATTCAAAATATTTTTCGATATATGCTTTTGTTTTTAATTCCAATTTTTTCTGTTGTTTGTCTTATGAAATATCATCACTGCCATGATTAACAATCTACAGCAATCCCGCAAACAGTCTCATAAACAATTGCCATAACCTCAGATATGCGCTCTGTCCGGTGCGATATTCTTCCGTAACTTCCCGGCAATCCTCCATTGTTGCTTTCAGATCATCTCTTATATCCAAAACTGCCTGGCTGTCTGCCATAAAACATCCATTTTCAAAATGATGATACAGGCTCCTGTAATCCAGATTTATCGTTCCACAGGTTGCCATACAGTCATCTGCCACACTCATTTTGGCATGACAGAAACCGGGCGTCCACTCATAGATTCTTACTCCATGCTTGACCAGTCCATGATAAAAAGACCGGGTAATACTATAAATAAACTTCTTATCCGGAATTCCGGGTGTGATAATCCTGACATCCACTCCACGCTTTGCAGCAAGACACAGAGCATGAGACATCTCATCAGTGATGATCAGATAAGGAGAAATAAACCAACAGTACTTTTCTGCTTTATTTGCCATACTGATGTAAACTTCCTCGCCAACCTGTTCATCATCCATGGGAATGTCTGCATACGGCTGTACAAATCCATCCTGCTTTGCCTGATATTCATTTTGTAAAAGAAAACGGTTAAAATCCGTATCATCTTTATCTTTCTCACTGACAGCGTTCCACATTTCTAAAAATGTGATCGTCATTGAACGGACAGCCTCACCTTCCAGCCGGATACCGGTATCCTTCCACTGTCCGTATGGATTTGTATAATTAAAATACTCATTCGCCAGATTATATCCACCTGTAAAACCGACTTTTCCATCAATGACGGTAATTTTTCTGTGGTCACGGTTGTTCAGGAAAACATTTAACCCCGGCATAAATGGATTAAATACTCTGCATTTGATTCCAAGCTGCTCCATCTTCTTTACAAAATCTGTGTTAATAAATCCGATGGAACCCATATCATCATAAAAAACGCAAACCTCTACCCCTGCTTTTACACGCTCGACCAATACGTTCTGAAGCTTTCGCCATGCCTTATCATCTTCAATTGCATGATATTCCATGAAAATAAATTTCTCTGCTTTCGACAGATCCCGAATTTGTGCCTCAAGACCTTTTACCGCTTCATCATAATAGGTAATATCCGTATTCTGATACACCGGATAGTGTGCATTTCTCTGAATATACTCACTTATATTTCCTGCTTTTGGAATCTTTTCCTTAATTCTTTCCATGCATTCCTTATTTTCCGGAAGCAATGGTAACAGCTCTCTGTCAATATCTGCATACCGCTGTCTCATTTTTCGTGTACCGCCATTCAATCCGATCAGCATATACAATGACACACCCATAATTGGAAATATAAGGATCAAAATAATCCACGGCATTTTCATGGACGAAGTTTTATCTGATGAGTACAATGCCAGGACCAGAACTCCTGAAAACAATCTCGTAATCAGATTGACAATCTCTGCATATTCATTCAGTCTTGTGATCATCACTAAAATGAAAACTGCTTCCAGCAGAATACAAAATACTGAAAAACATAATCTTTTTACACCGTTCTTTGTGCTTGCCCTGCCCTCTAAGGTATCTTTTTTCATATGAACTATTTTCTCCTTCGCATTTCTGGTTCCACTGCTTTTTGTGTTCAGGCAAAATACTTTTGAATGTTTGCTTCCTGCAGTCCTTCCCCAATCACAATGATCACTTCCTGCCCCTTCTCGATCGGGTTCATTGTAATTCCGTTATGCGTTGCATTCAGCTGTATCCAGCTTCCATCCTCCTTCTGCAAAAAACCTTTTACACGGAATACCTCGCCGCATTCCCTGTCATTCATCAGTTTTTCCACAGTAGCCTTTAGCTGTTCCTCAGTCATTTTTACATTCATAAAATAGACGGATTCAAAACCTTTTTTCTCTTCCATGGCAAGCTTACGGTAGCTCTCCATCTGATAACCGCAAGAAATAAGCTGATTGAAATCTTCCTCATTCAGATCAAGTGTGCTTTTGCGCAGCACCTCTTTGTCCACCCTGCGCGGACACTTTATTTGCTCTAACGCGCGGTTTAAATGTGTAACAGTTGCGTCTGCCTGTTCCTTCGACACTTCATCCGCATGACTTAAGATAATCTCTCCTGCATTTGCCACCTCCGAAGCCAGAATATACTCTGCCTCCTCAGATAAATGTTCTTCCAGATTTGCATCCACGATTGCAATCACATTTCCTACCTCATACCAGCGGTCTAGCGGCTCTTCACGCAAAGCATCGAAAAATTCGTCCACATCAAAAATACCGGACGGCTCTACAATGACACGGTCGTAACCGCACATCCCCATTGCGATCAGTTTTGTCTTAAAACGTCTTCTGTGGCAGTCCACATCACAACCACCGGAAACCATTTCCAGCTCGCAGTTGTCTCCCATCAGATCCTGTAACAGCATCATATCAACATTCACGGCTCCGAAATCATTTTCAAGGATTCCGATGTTCTGTCCTTTGGCAATGAGATATTCTGCATATTTTTTCAAAAAGGTTGTTTTTCCGGCTCCTAAGAAGCCTGTGATCAGGTCTATTTTTACCATCGCATTTTTCCCTTCCTGTTGTCACTTTCTATCAATCCCATGTTCTGATTTTCTATTCCTGTGTTTTAATGTAATATATTACATTTTTTCCTATGAATCAATGTGATTTTTTACATTTAATACCGGTTATGTACCTTCTCCGCAAAACATAAAACGTCCTTGATCTCAACTTTCGTGCCATCATCCAGTACCGCCGTTCCACTCATCCGACCAAACACCTGATGCTGGTCAGATACGATCAGTTTGTAATCCAGACACGCGGATCTGTCCAGAAGCGGCATAAAATCCATCTCAAATCTTCCGTCACTGGAAGTAAATTTCCACGGTCTGCAATAATCATCCTCCGGGATCACAAAGGTCACATCATCGATTTTGTGTGCCACGCCATCATAGAAGATCACATTTTCCGATGCTGCTTTCGTGTTGTCGAACCCATAGCCGATATTAAAACCAAATGCATGTCCATCCACATCACAGTTCCCGGAACCCCAATACCACGTATTATCATATGTCCACACACCGCGTCCCCAGTCGAGCGTTCCAAAATGTTTTTCCGGACAAAATTCGTAACGCTTTCCATTATATTCTGCAAAACCTTCTGCGCGCATACAATTGATTTTCTGGTTATAATAAAATCTTCCCTTTTTATCCCACGGTGTTGCGATGACCATCGTATCCATTTTGGGCTGCTGTAACCGGATGCCGCAGGAGAATGGCTTGCCCTGATAGAAGTTATCAAACTCACAGATAATATGACGTATTATAATATTTCTTCCTGTTTTTTCTTTTCCAGCTATTGATTTCCCTACTGCACTTCTTTCTGATACATTTTCAGGATTATTTTCTAATACATATTTCAACCGCAAATTCTTCTTCTCATAAACAATATCGCCCTCTGAAGAATTTGTCGGCATTTGCAATTTTCCCATCGGAAATGCGTCTAAGACCGTCTCTGTATGCTCCCACGGCTTCCCGGAAAAATCAAGCAGCGATACCGACTGTAAGCCAACATAACCGTCATCCGAGAGCGTGAAAGCAACCGCACAGTCGTCTCCAACTACAAGATAGTAATCCCACTCTTTGATCAGAAACTTCGGCGCTTTGATCTGTGCTCTGGAATACTGCTGTAACGGACACCTCGACCAGCCCGGCTCTGCGATATTGCCATTTACATCTAATAACTGCTGTTTTGTTGTAACTTCATGATTTCTTGCTGACATATGCCTTCCCCCTCATTTTACATATATATTGCTTCTACCCTTTCTATGTGCTACCTTTCTCTTCAAGAACCGTCAGGGAAAATATCCAGTCCCTTTTTTGACTGAATTTTCTTCCCTACAGCCAGCTATGCCTTTCTTTTTCCCTGATAAATCTCCTTCCACTCAAGCCCTTCCAATGGTTTCGCATAATTTTCTATTTTCTGGTTATATTCTTCTTCTGCAATCTCTTTTCCGTTCTCCGTATATTGAAAGCTTACTGTATCATTACCTGTCTGTGTTCCCACACAACGAAATACATCTTCCACCACTGGTGATACACCGTCCGTTCCGATCCTGTAGAATACGACATCATATTCCGCCGCGCTGGCATTGGATGCGACCTCGATAAGACCATCGTCACAAAGATCGAAATTGGTACGATATCCAAATTCATAATTGTCAAATATATGCACTACATTTCCATCACTGTAAGTGTAAATATCATAGTTTGTCGGCAAAAAACCCGGATTTCCCACTCCAATTCCCGGTTCTCCGGCTGCAATGATCAATTCCTCTGTTCCGTTTCCATCGATATCATAGAAAGCATAAAATACACTCTGTTCATACATTTTTATCTCTTCTCCGATATCTGGACCGAAACTTTTTTCATAAGCCTCCCTGTCTTCAGCTTGCAAGTCTTTATAAAAATGGTTCTGCACCATATCCCGGTATTCGTCTATTACTTCCTCGTAACTATGACGGTAAGAATCCGCTTCCTGACTACTGTTATCTCCCCCACCTATGTCCGCTTCCTCTCCATTTTCACTGCTATCTGTTTCCTCTTTTGTCGGATCGTACTCCTCAAACTGCAGATCCAATATCTGATATTTTCCATCTTTGTCATAATTAAAATATACATCCAGATAGCCGAAAAAATCAAATTTTCCCTGCAGTCCCTGAATCCCATAGGTGGCAACAAGACAATTTTTCACTTCATTCTCATAAATGGCTGGTTTGATCTCCCACATTCCAAACGCTGCAAGACAGCCATACTCTTCCCCAGCAGCTGCCACCGTATCATCCAGATATGGCTGATACAGACCGGTCTGGGCATCTGTAAATCCCTGCTCCTTTGCAGTCTCTATTTCATCCTCTACCAGTCTCTCATAATGTTCCTTCACATTATAATCAATTGTTTTATCCGTTCCCTCACAGGAAATTTCAACATTATAATTTCCCAGATAAATAACACTGACCGGCAAATTGTTCTCTGCCAGATTTCCTTCCTGCTGCATCTGTAATGGCTGCCACTTGTCACCCTTCTGTTTTAAAACCACATATTCCACCAGCCCTGCCGAATTCACCCTTGGCGCAAATGTATAAAAAATTTCTTTTTCTCCATCTTCGTCCAGATCCAGATACTCTACGCGGGCTGGATCCACATAATTCACTTCACTGTATTCCCAGATTATCGTCCCATTCCAGAATAACTTCTGGTTGGAGTCATAATCTGTTCCTTCCTCTTCATATGGCTGCTCTACCTGAACCGATACACGACTGCCATCTATCTCCCCAAAACTCTGCTCAAACACACTGTCTGAAATCCGGGTGATGCCCGCTTCCTCACCCGCTGTATCAGATCCCATCTCCGATTCTTCTGTGCCTGCTGCTTCTTCTGTGTTTATGGTTTCCACATGATTCGTTATCGTTTTATTTTCTGTCTTGCCTGAAAATTTGATAATCACGATTACACATCCAACACTGACTGCTAATCCAATTCCCCATACTGCTCTTTTCGCCCAATTTTTCAATATTATCTTACTCCCTAAAACCAATCTGTTTTCTATTTCCAGTCTATTATGAATCCACCTTTTGGTCAAGAAAGGCGTGCCACACCATCACAAAATAAATCTGCCATGTTGTAACACGCCCACTTCTTATTCTCTGCCTTTTTATTATTTTCTACACCTGAATCCGGTCTGCAATCTCATTTCCCATTGCAAATCTCGATCCTTTTACCCCAACAATCAATGCATCCTTCAGCTTTCGGATAATCTGTATATTATCTCCCTCTTCCACATGATGTTCGCGCAGGAAATCCATGACTTCCGGCACACCAAACATCCACTGGATCGTGTAACTTCTTCCGATTGCAGCCTTTGATAATTTCTGCATAAAATGCCCCCTTTTCTTTCATTGTAAGAACAGTATGCCCTGTTAGTCAATGAAAATATAAGGTTAGGAAAGACTTTTTTTCGAATGATTTTTTACGGAAATTCCGGTCTTCTTCTCTCATTCAGCTATTATTATCTGTTTGTTTTGGGTAACTTCCGGTTAAATCTGTATTATCTTCCTCTTCTAATTCGTATTCATCTGTGCCGCAAAAATCTTACTGCACATCTCATCATATGCCTCACCGGAAACCTCTTCATTATTTATCGTGTACATCATGCCGGTCTCCGGATTATTTTCGTCCTTTGCTTCCTCTGAAAAATCAAGCTCATTCACCTTATGATCTGCTCCGTCATATCTCTCCATATGATATGCTTTATAATCACTGTTCATCTCATTGCTGTACATAATCCATACGAATCCCTGATAATAATATGTGTATGAGAGGTTCACTGCTGTCCCATCACCAGCTGCGAATTCATAAACTTCACCATCTCTGGCATCTAAATATTTTCCACCATATGGTCCTGATAAGATAAGTTCTTCCTCTCCATCATTGTCAAGGTCTTCCCTGTCTCCGACTGAGTATGCATCCCATTCTTCACTGTCCATATCCAGATCTGTGATATAAAACTCTGATCCTGTCATGCTATGTGCAGCAACCGTTCCATCTATAAATTCATCCAATAATTCTCCTGCGCTTTTTTCTGCTGCTTCTGTATTATTTTCTTCTGTAAGCTGACTTTCTATTGCTACATCCACAATTTCATCTTCTGTAGAAATTAAAACATCACTTTCGATTGTTTTGTCCGTCTCCTGATTTTCCTCTGTCGCCACAGCAGCTGTTTTCCCACATCCGGAAATCAGCATACATCCCAGTACAATCATTACCGCCATTTTCTTCATAATCAGTTACCTTTTCTTTCTTGTCCTTTATGGCTTTCCTTTTAAACTCTCTGCCTTCTTCTCAGACATCCAGCGCAAACATCTCTCTGCAAATTTTCTTTCCACTCTCTGTCTTAAAAATATTGTGATATGCATGCAAGGCCGCTTCTTTTGACAATCCGTCTTCCAAAATATTCACCAAAAAATCAGCCTCCACAAGGATCTGGTAATCAATGCCTTCGATTGCATCATAAGTATGATGATGTGCGATCAGATACTTCACTCTCTCGATTACTTTTTCTGCAAACTGCAGCTCTTTTAACAATTTTTCTGCAATTGCAGGTCCTTCCTTTTCTTGAAGCTTTCCATTTGAACTGCCGTATTTTTCCTCACACAGATGGATTCCAATATCATGCGTCAACGCTGCCGCTTCCAGAATAAATAAGGTGTCTGCATCTACGTGCTCCATCTCTGCAATCAGTTTTGCGTAGCTGTGCACCTTGCAGAAATGCTGGATTCGCATTGGATCCCCACGGTATAAACAAATCATTTCATAGTGTAATTTGTTGATCATATTTTCCTCTTTCTTTGCTTCTTCCCAATCTTAAATAGCAAGCAAATTCTTAATCGCTTCCATATATATAAGAACCGCCTCTTCCATCTCAGAAACAAGAATAAACTCATCGGCGCTGTGAATATGATAATCCATTCCCAATTTTTCCGGTCCAAATGCAATGATATTTTTTAGCGATTTTGCATAAGTACCGCCACCGATTACCATTGGTTCATGTTCTGTGTCGCCTGTCACATCTACGTATGCTTTGTACAGCGCATTTACAAGTGGAGATTCTCTTGGGAAAAATAATGGATCACCAATTTCTCCAATCTCAATCCGTCCATTTTCATCCTCTAATCTTGCCTCACACATTGCACGGACATCTGCTGCTTTCAATGTCACCGGCACACGGATATCGATTGTGCATGAAATGATACCATCTTCTGTTTTGACAATTCCGTTACATAAAGTCAGGGCACCATACGCATCCTCAAATTTCAGTCCTACACCAGCGCCATCACAGGATGTTCCGATATGTTCATTATAAAATTTTACAAAATCATCTTCAAATCCGGCTTTTTCCAGACACTCAAATGTCACACCTGCTGCGTTGACACCAAGCTCCGGCATACTTGCATGTGCAGGTACACCTTTTGCAAAAATGGTAATCTGACCATTTTCCTCTGTCACACGATACTGCTGAAGCTTTGTCTCTGCAAGAGAAGCCTCTAACTTTTCTTTCAGTCCCGCCTCTGTCGGAATCACAGTTGTACAGGTATCGCACACAGCATTTGACACAAATCCACCGTTCATGGAAATGATTTTTGTATTTTTCGAATAAGCCGTCATAGACATATGACCTTTTTCGCCATGTATACATGGAAAATTGGCATCCGGTGTAAATCCACAGGATAACTCTTCCGCAACCTCGTTGTAATGCTCCATACATTTTGAGCCCGTCTCCTCATTGCATCCCATGATCAGACGGACTCTCTTATTCAGTTTTACGCCCGAATCCCGGAGAAGTTTCATCGCATAAAGTGCCTCTAAAACTGGTCCCTTATCATCCGTTGTTCCACGTCCATATACATGGTCGCCTTCTCTGGTCAGTTTAAATGGATCATAAGTCCAGTCGCCACCTACCGGCACAATGTCCAAATGACCTGCAATACCAACAATCTCTTCCCCTTCGCCCATCTCTGCATAACCACAATAATGATCCAGATTCACGGTCTTAAATCCTAATTCTTCTGCAATTTTTAATCCTTCCTCCAGTGCTTTTGCCGGACCTGCACCAAAAGGTTTTCCCTCTTCCGGTGTACCGAGCTGGGAGTCAATTGCAACTAATCTTCCTAAATTTGCTATCATTTCCTCTGACAATGCGTGGATTTGTTCTTTCATGTTCATAAAATTCTTTGTTCCTTTCCTATCTGTCAAAATTTGTCTCAAACACGCCCTCTGGCGTTCTCATTGTGAGCAGTCCAAGGTTAAAATCATCATCTAAAATTGTGATATGGTATTCAAAAACAACATCTTCCTCGAACTTAGACAATAAAATATACATTCCATTTTCTTTTCCATCAATCTGATCGCAGATGTCATCATATACTGCCTCCCCGGAAATTTCTCTCGGATAACCGGATGCTTTGATTTTTTTCTCGATTGTTCTGTATAATTCGTTCATGCACACCTCCCTGTATTTTATTTCTTCCTAATGTTTTTGCCGCAATTTTCCAATAATCTTCTTATTTCAAGTTGAAAATGTACATTGCCTGTTACACGCCTAAATATGCGTTCACTTTCTCCGGTGTATCCAGCCGCAAAGCCATAATGGTTCCATAGATCATATAATCGACCACATCTTTTGTGATCTCCTCCTCAAATCTCGCCTTCATCTGGTCAGGATATTGATGCACCAGAAAATGCACCCGGTAATTGTCATCTTTTCTGGAAATAAATGCACTGATATACAATCCATTTATCGCTGCGGTCAGGACCTCATCGTCTGTAATTTTTATATCCAGATGATAAGACTTTGAAACAAGATAAAAATCTTCCCCGCGTTTCTCGATCTTCTTATCCGTAATCTCTCCAATGGAAAAATCCTGCACATGATTTGCCGTTGCAAGAAGAAACTGCGTGTCTAATTCTTTTTCATAAACATAATTTAAAATATCTCTCGGTGTATACTGCATGATTCGGTCATCTCCATGTAAGCTTTTGGTATCTCTTATAGTATCTGCGTTTTCTCAATGATTTAAATCTTCTTCTGTATAAAATGTACCTGTCATCTGCGCATTGATCTCTGCAATTTCACGTTTTCCATTAATATAGTCCGCATAAATATCCCAGAGATCCATGTCGCAGTCCTGTAAACCGTCATCATCCGGAATCCATGCCTTAATCAGCGCGATCCGTTCCTCTTTTGTTGTATCTTTGATCAAATTTGATTTCATGCTTTCTTCTGGAGATAACCGTTTGTGTGTTATCTCTGCTCCTTTTTTCTTATAAAATGATTTATGATCGTTATATGATTAATTTAAGATTGCAGTGCACGCCAGAAAAATCAGAGATTTTCCTGGCTGACGGGCATTGGCTTCGCTCGACAGTCTTTATTATACCATAAATCATTTTTGTGTGCGAATCGAATATCGTGCATCCTCGCCGAGCATTTTTTATGTAATAGAAACGAAGTTTCCCAGTACATAAAAAAGACTTCCGGTATTTGTACCGCTCCATTGTAGTCTTCGTTTTTTTTATAAATACTTTTGTCATCTGATAGATAATTATATGGTATTGGAAATACTTTACATTAAATTTTATACTTATTCTTATCTTACTCACAATGTATTGACATTTCTCTATACACTGCTTATAATAATTTTAGCACGTGCGCTTGTATGTTATATATGATACGGAGGAACTACAATGATATCTGTACAAGATTTAGAAAATTTGCGTGAAGAACTAATTATGGAAATTAATACAAAAATAAATCATCTCATTGAACAAAATATTAGCAACGCTGAAACATCTGCACCAGCGCCTGTCACTGTACTGCAAAACTATGAGCTTATTTATCCTCTGAATAAGGCGACTGGAATCTTCAAGGGAAAAAGACCAATTGCAATTATTTTTCCTGACAATGTTCGTAAGGCAACCCCTACTTGGAAAAGTGTTACCGAAGAAATATTAAAGGATTGCTGCAATGATTCTGAAAAAAGACAGGCTCTCCTGAATTTGCGAAAAAAAATCTTAGGTCGAGATCGCATATTATTGGATAGCGAACCAGGGCAAATGCGTAGTCCTCTAAAAATCGACGAGACTTTATATCTTGAAACACATTATGATACAGAAACTCTCCTTCGTATTCTTACGACACGCATATTAAATGTTGTTGGTTATGATTATAGTAAAATAAATATTGCAATCAAGGCACAATAAAAGCTAAAATGTTCCAACAAGTTATACATACTGATTAGGGAGTCCATAATGAAAAAAGAGAAACTTTCTATTGAAGAACAAATCAATAACATGCAAGCAAAAGGGATTACCTTTGATATTGCTGATATAAAAAGTGCCCGTAGCTTTCTTAAAAATAATAATTATTACTTTAAGTTGAAATCATATGAACGAAATTACGATCAATATTTATCTACAGATAAAAAAGGTCAATATATTAACCTTGATTTTGCATATTTACAAGAATTATCTACACTAGATATGTATCTTCGAAAAACTATTATTTCGATGTCTTTGGATATTGAACATGCATTAAAAACACAACTATTATATGATTTAACACAAAATGAAGCCGAAGATGGTTATCATATTGTCGATGAATACTTAAATGAAGATTTTACGCGCATTAAATCATTACATGACAAAATAGGGAAATCTGCCGCCAGCGATTTAATACAGAAAAAATTGGAGCAAAATGATAACTATGCTTTGTGGGAAATTGTAGAAATAATTTCTTTTGGAGAATTTATTGATTTATATCAACTATACTATTCAATGTATCCTTCCAAAAATAATGATTACAGTAATTATTTATGGTCTATCAAATTTTTGCGCAACGCAGCAGCTCATAATAACTGTCTTATAAACAGTCTTAAGGCTCCATATCACATAAAGATACATAAAACGAAACAAATACAGTTTGAACTTTCAAAAATTAAATCTATTTCACCTAATATGAGACAAAAATGGATGAACAATCCTGTCATTCACGATTTTATCATTTTAGTTTTTGTATTTCTAAAGCTCATAAAAAGCAATGGTATCAAGCAATCTGGTATTGATAAACTTCAATGGCTTTTCAATGAACGCATGCTAAAACATCAAGAATATTTTATAAAAAATACTTCCATCGCGGAGAGTTACCATTTTACTGCCAAAGTTGTAAATTATTTCTGCAATAAATATCGTAAATAATTGTTGCTTTTTTTTGATATTTGAATATAATAATATTGACGAACAAAAAAACAACGTTTTTTCCGCGGAGACGATGCCTGCATTGTTTCCGTATTTTTTATCATTCTATATATAATCAACTATTTCTCCACGATTCTATACTTCTAGAAGTTGTCAACATTTTTACCATCAATCACTTTTTAAAATATAATTTTATTTTTCTTAATAAAATACTTTCACATAAAGAAACCGCAACCCCTGATTACTCAAGGATTGCGGAATATAATCCAAAACCTGTTAAACAATAGAATGCCCACTTCGTGAACATTCTATTGTCATGAATTATAAATTACTCAATGATTGTAGCAACACTCAATGTCTTGCTTTTCTACGTGGTTTTTCTCACATTTTCCGTTATTTCAAGCCTTAAAATCACCGTTTCTCATGCATTTTATAGGCTCTGTTGCAATTATCAGTATCATGATAGTATCATAAGTTCATTGCTACTCGCTCGGTTGCACTGGTGCGGGTTCTCATAA
>ERZ808240.1449-NODE-1449-length-29351-cov-18.301236_pt1 | contig 29351 bp, 39 predicted proteins | sample MGYA00521084_ERZ808240 | MGnify/ENA primary metagenome ERZ808240 (study PRJEB31516, sample SAMN03275571) | gut metagenome | biome: mammalia-associated habitat; material: feces | host: Papio cynocephalus | place: Kenya | collected 2012-08-06 ... | reverse complement strand
ATATTTAGGTTATCATTCTTCATCTTTTCATAAATTTCTTTTGAACTAAATAAATTATTCATATTTTTTATATAATTATTTATTAGTTCTTTCTGTTTTGTATTATAATTCTCTCTATTACTCATCAAATCACCCAATTTGAAAATGTTTTTCGTATTCATTATAGCACTAATATTAAAAATAGACAATAGATTATAAAAAAAGATTAGCTATATTTCAAACTAATCTCACCAATAAGTTGTAATTTATTGAATTTCTTTACTATGATTTAAGTGTATTCCAACATGACCTATTCCTAGTATTATTGTTGATACAATAAGAAATATATTTTTACCATATATACCTAATAGCAAGAATGATAATACAGGAATAGTAGCACCTGCAACTGGAATACCTAATATACTACTATACTGATCTTCCATTCTCTTTTTACTTTTAAAATATCTTATCCAATATATCTCATATAATATCATTAAAAGAAATGCTATAAGTAATATTATAGACCAACTTGAAATATTGTTTATATTAAAATCTGTAAACATTAGAACTAAACAAGTATTACCAACTTCTCCTATTTTTTCTAATGCCAATAAAATTTTGTTTTCATTTTTTTCATATTTTGCGTAATCCTTTGGCTTATTTTTACTCCATATCATATTGGGAATAAAAAGCATAAGTAAAAATATTAAACCTATATATGAAAAACCTAAGTTCATTTTATCTTCTCCCTTGCAAAATTGTAATTTATCTTTCCTGTTTTTCAACAAATATAGGTTTAGATCCATCATCAATCTCAAATTTATTGCTATTCACTCTTATATAAACACTTCCAATTTTAGATTTTAGATATGGAATAATATTCCTATCATAATTACAAATTGTATTGATAGCAAATATATGATGATTATTAGAATTATTCATATATTCATTATCTTCATTTCCTGCCATAAATCTCCAACCACTATCTGGTTTATCATTAGATGGTTGTTCCCTATACATATAACCAACTTTAAATCCTTCTTTAGTTATTTTATCAGATACAATGCAACCTTCTCCATTCGGCTCATTCCATTCAATTAACTTTTCTACTTTTATTTTTATAAACTCATCTTTTTTCTTATTAAATGTTTCCATATTTATAACTCCAATCTTCTTAACAAATTACTATTTGTAATTAACCTGTATATCTTTTATTGCTATTTAAAATTGCCAATGATATTACTATTGTTACAATTAAACTTGTACAACAACTTAATAAACTAAAATTGAATACAAATATTGCAGATAAACCATTTATCAAACAATGTGTTAATATACAAGGAAATACACCTTTTGATATTTTTCTTATTGTTGCCAAAGCATAACTTAAGGTTAAACACATAATTCCAAATAGGAAATAATTCATATTTGTATTAGCAGTCCCTTTTATAAAAAATATTGGAAAATGCCATAACCACCAAGTGACACCTGTTAAGATAGTTGCTAAATTGAATCCGAATTTCTTTTCCAATTCAGGTTGTAAAATCATTCTCCATCCTACCTCTTCGTTTCCTCCACCTACTAACATCATTGGTGCAATTACTAAAATCATAAATATAGGAGCTCCAATTTCAAATCCATTTATTAAACATCCTAGTAAATAATAAATCAATACAAATAAAATTACAAGAAGATAGGTATAAATATTGTGTTTTATATCAAATATTTTTCTTAGCCATTCTTTAAAATTTTTAACTTTGCCATTTCGTTTTAATGAAATATAAGAGGCAATAGTTGGCGAAAATCCTCCTACAATGTGCATAATTCTTAAAAATATATTGTTTATTGTTATATCAAAAGTTTGACTAATTAAAGCACATCCTCCCCAAAAAATTATCATTATAACAAAAGTTATTATTAAAAATTCCCTCACCAATTTTTTATTCATAATATACTCCAATCTCTCACATAAATTACTATTTTTCTTTCTCTTTATTATTTTTAGACATATATGCTACAAATAAAATTATACCAACAAAATTACAACCAATTGATAATCCTACTAATAAGCCACTACTAAATTGTCCAAAACTACTTGTTTCATTTCCAGCAAAAACTGTAAATGCTAAATATAATAAGTTTCCTAAAACTATTAGAAATGTTCCTATTTTTAGTTGTTTCATTTAAATCACCTCCCATTTAATTATTTATATAAACTTTATTACATTAAATTAATGAAAATAAAGATATAACTGAAGATACTAAATTCGCTATCATATGAATTATAAAACTCGGTATTATCGAACCATTTGCTTTCTTTTCATTTATATATCCCATAGCAAATGCGACTCCTCCAGTAAATAATATAACTAATATTGCTTTTAAAAGTCCTAATTCACTAAAAAGCAAAACACCATGCATAAGTCCAAATAATACACTCTGAACTATATTTCCAAAAACAAATCCAAATCTACTAAATCTTTTTAGTAAAAAACCTCTAAATAATATTTCTTCTGGTAATGCTGTATTTAAACTGGCATATACTATAGCTGGTAATAAACCTTTAAATTCTAGTCCATTAAACTTTGAGGTTGCAGTTTCGATTCCTTTAGTAATATAAAGAATATAAACTGTTAAAATTAAGAAAAATAGTAGAGTTATTGCTGAAAAGATAAATGCATCTTTCTTCTTTTTTTTATTTATTTTCTTTATGCCAATATATTCTAAAAAACTCATATTTTTTCTAGAAGTTATAAGCCAAAAAACAAATGGAATTAAACTAAATAATATTATTTGAAATATGCTACTTATTACTATACTTACTAACATAATCCCTACCTCCTTTTATAACATTATTAGCATTAAAATATCTATTATTAATATCAATGTTGCCGTAATACTTGTTATATAAAAAGCACTCTTTTTATTACAATATCTTATTGCGTATGATAATTTTGGATTTTCTAAAGAGTAATGAACTTCTACTTCGCTTCCAACTGGATATAACTTTTCCATAGGATTTTTTAATATTCCAATTATAGAATTCTTATTAATATTTATTATTAATTTTTCTTTTTCTTCGTGACATTCAACTTTATTTTCCATAGTTGGTGAATTTATAGATTTAATTATATATCCTTTATACTCCGGTCCTATAACTTTATATATTTTTCCATCAACTTCATAATATACAACAGGCAAGCATACCGGAGAGTTTTCTCCACCCCTAGTAGCTATGGTATATTTTTTAACCTTTCCAATTACTTTACTAGTACACTTTTTTTCTTGAACTAAATATTTATAGAAAAGAGTAAACGCTATTATATATAAAGTTATTGAAAATGCAGAAAGAAAAATACCAAATATTATTTTAATTATTTCTGTATCTTGCATATAATCACTTCCTTAATTTAATTTTATAAATTCATCTATTAATTTGCATTGATTAGCAATATAATCTTTATATTCTTGAATATTTTTTTCATCAATTTCTTTTGTTACATCTGCTTTATAAGGATTTCCCATAATGTATATATATACCTTATTATTTATAATACATATTAAATACTTACAATCAGCTTCTATTAGTTTATTTATGATTTCTATAATTTTATTGTTTAGCACATGAGAAATACTTTCTTTATTTGAAGTATAGATTATAAAATTAGTATTAAAGTTTTCATCATTAGAACTAACTTTACTATATTTTGTCTTATTAAACAATTTACTTAAATGAAAATTTTTAAAACCTTTTTGACATAGTATTAAACTATCATTAAATTTATCTTCAAATTCATATATTACAAGTAATCCCTCAAATACAGTAATTAAGGAAGATTCCCAATCTTGTGGAGTTTCATAATATTCCAACTTTTTTATTTCAATGTTAGCTTGTTTAAAATTGGTATTTTTATAATTTCCAATAAATAAATTATTAGATATATACTTACTTTTTAAATCAATTACTTTAGATTCTTTTACTTCCTTTTTATCAATTCCTAATTTAGGATTATATGTTAAATTAGCAATTTTTGTTTTTAATGATTCACTAACTATTTTATCATTATAATCATTTGTAAGTTCTAATTTTACCTTATTAGCAATCCTACTAGTAATAAGAATACCAAAACATATTATAGTAATTGGTAAAAATGGTAGCTTAAACTTAAGAATTGCAAAAATCATTATTGAACTAACTATTGAAATAATAATACCTATTTTATAAATCATAATTATTTTTTTTCTCTTATCCTTCATTAATATCTCTTCCTTTTTTTATTTTTGATATCTTTAATCCATAAATAGATATAATTAATAGTGGTAAATGAAGTATCCCCATCCACCAATCTTTAATATTAAAGCCAAACCAAGTCATCATATTAAATATTCCGAAAGATAATCCAACAAAAGATATTATATTAATAGTAGCTTTATCTATATTTTTTGAAAATAATATCAGCATTCCAATAATTACAGGCGTAATCATACAATAAGTTACTCCAGCTTCATTTGTAAAGATTGTGCTTATACTTGGTATTATTTTATTATTTTCTATAATGTATGGCATTAAAAATGCTAAAATCATTAGAGGTATTATCCATAAAGCTTTTTTATTTAAATCTTCTTTTGATATTTTACTTTTACTTTTTATAACATCATTAAAGCAACATATTGAAACAATGTATTGAATAATCATATTTCCTATTATAAATGTAAAGCCATACTCGGTATTAGACATATTTTGAAATAGTCCTACAAATAATAAGATTATACCATAATATCCTAAAATATATTTGCCTGATTTTTCCTTCATAAAAAGTGGTAGTAAGCAAACTACTAATAAAATTATTTTAGTAACAATAAGACCAACACCAATATTATTAATATATGGATGCTCTAACACACTTCCTATAACATTCGTTGTATATTGATGGTTATACTTCTGCTCTGTTATTAGAGGGCAAAACATAACTAAAACCAATAATATTTTAAACCATTTTTTATATATAAACTTTTCCATAATCAATCACTATCCTATAATTATTTTAAATCCAAAGCATTTTTAGGACATCCTTTAATACAGTTACAGCAAAGTATGCATTCAGTACCATTCTTTCTTTTTCTTGAATCATCTAACATATCTACATTCATCGGACAACTTCTTATACATTTATGACAATTAATACATTTACTATGATCACATTTAACTCTTAAATATGAAAAGTAACTAGATGGTTTTAGAAAAACAGTAACAGGACATATATATTTACAAAATGCTCTATTATCTTTAAATATAAATGCGAGTATTATTCCTAAAGCATAATATACAATGTTTCCAATTACAAAAGCCCAAAACATTATATTTTCTAAATTATCTACTTTAAATATAAATAATGCTGATACAAATGTTAATGATAACAAGAATACAATATATCTAATCCATCCAAGTTTTTTTCTATCATCTTTGGGAATTTTATATGGCAATAAGTCAAGAACCATTCCAGTCCAGCAAGCATAACCACACCATCCTCTGCCAAAAAATAATGGTCCTGCAATTTTTGCTACAAAGTAATGTATTGTTGCAGCTTCAAATACTCCTAAAAATAAATAATACCCAAAACCTTCAATTTGCATATTTTCTCTACATATAATACCTAAATACACAAGCATATATAAACCAACTGCTAGCTGGACAAAGCCTCTTGCATATTTAACTTTATGTGACATTAAATACATTCCAATTGATATACAAATCCCTATATAATTAAAATTTAACAAATAAAATAAGTTTTTTGTTGAAACAAATAACGATATTGCACAGTTTCAAATATTAACATTGTTATTAACATAATCTTATTTTCTTTAATCCATTTAATCATAATTTCTTACTCCTAACATCTTTTAATAAATTTTATATATTCTAATCTTTAAAGCATTTTACTAAAAGTGGCTTAATTAATTCGTAAATAAATATTGCCATAAAGTTTATTAAAAATACTACTAATATTAAACTAATATCTATTGATGTTATACTTATTAATTTTCCAACTGGTGTAATGAATACTATAAGTTCAACTAAAAGTATTAACAATAATCCATAATTCATTGCTTTATTAGAAAATATTCCTTGCTTAATAACAGATTGTTTTAAATTTCTACACGATATGGAGTAAACTATCTCTTGAACTACCATTGAAAGAAGTGCTAAAGACATGGCTGTTTCTTGTCCATACATTTTTAAACTAATAAAATATGTAAGAACTACAAATATGGTTTCAATGATAGCTGATGATGCTATACAAGATTTTATAAATGGTGTAAATAATGGTTTATTAATACCTCTTGGTTTTTTATTCATTATGCCATCTTCACTTTTTTCAAAAGACAAACATATACTAGGAATAGAATCGGTTACCAAATCAATAAATAAAATATAAATTGGTAAAAGAATTGTTGTTTTAGAAAGTAATCCTATTATAATTGTAAATATTTCGGCAAAATTACTTGATAGTGAGAATACAATATTATTTCTAATGTTATTATATATTCTTCTCCCCTCTTCAATTGCGAGGACTATTGTTGAAAAAGAATCATCCATTAAGACTATGTCTGATGCAGATTTTGTAACGTCAGTACCTGTAATCCCCATTCCTACACCAACATGTGCATCTTTAATAGCAGGAGCATCATTTACTCCATCTCCAGTCATTGCTACAATTTTTCCACTATTTTGAAGTGCAAAGACAATTCTTTCTTTATGAGATGGATTAACTCTTGCATACACGGAATATTGTTTAACTATATTTTTTAGTTCTTTATCATCATATTTATCAAGTTCACTTCCAAGGATTGCTTCATTATCATCACTTATAATTCCAACTTCTCTAGCAATAGCAGTTGCTGTATCTATAGAGTCTCCTGTGATCATGATAGGTCTAATACCAGCATTTTTGCATAAAAGAACACTTTTCTTAACACTTTCTCTAGGTGGATCTATCATTCCTAGAATACCAGCAAAAGATAAATTGTTTTCCTCTTTTTCTAATTCTTTAATATCTTTTGGTATATAGTCTAGCTTTTTATAAGCAAACCCTAAAGTTCTTAAAGCATTTTTAGAAAGATTTTTAACTTTATCTAAAACCTCTTGTTTTTCTTCTTTAGATAGATTTACTTTTTCTATTAAAGAATCCATACTACCTTTGCATAAAATATATACATCATTATCAATTTTATTTAGAGTGGTAAACATTTTTCTATCACTATCAAAAGGTATGTCTAAAAGTCTTTCACATTTTTTTCTTAATTTAAGAGAATCAATTTTTTTATTATATAGATAATCATATAAACAAGTTTCAGTAGGATCACCTACATATTTATCGTCATAAATAAGACCATCATTACAAAGAGCACATATGTAATTAAGCATTTTTTCATCTATTACATATTCTTCTTTAACAGTCATTTTGTTTTGAGTTATAGTACCAGTCTTATCAGAGCAAATAATATCAATTGCACCTAAAGTTTCTACAGCCTGCATTTGTTTTACTACTGTTTTCTTTTTTGCTAAATTAGATATTCCAACAGATAATGTTATTGTAATTACAGTTGGTAGTCCTTCAGGAATAGCAGCTACTGCTAGGGATGAACATAACATTATAATTTCTAATATTGTATGTTTATTAATTAATGCAAAAATAAATATAAAGATTAAAATTATAAATACTATAAATGTTATTTTTTTAGAAAGTTCTTTTATTTTTAATTGCAATGGTGTTTCTATTCTATCAATTTCATTTAATGAGAATGCAATTTTACCTATTTCAGTATTTTTCCCTGTACTTACAACTATACCAGAACATTTTCCATTTGTAATGTTTGTTCCTAAAAACAACATATTTTTTTGTTCTTGAAGAATTAAGTTTTCTTTTAAAACATCTACACTTTTTTGAACTGGAACACTTTCTCCAGTTAGTGCTGATTCATCTACTTTTAAATTCTCACATGAAAGTATTCTAATATCAGCAGGAACAGTTTCTCCAGATTCCAAATATATTATATCTCCCGGAACTAATTCTTTTGTATTTATTACTATTATTTTGTCATCTCTTTTAACTTTACAAGTGCTAGTTTCATATTTTTTTAAGTCTTTTAATATTAAAGCAGCTTTTTCTTCTTGCATAAATCCAACAATAGCATTTATAAAAACTACAAAAAGAATAACAATAGTATCAGTATATTCATGAGAATAAAAATATCCATAAAAATATAAAAGTAATGCAACTACTAATAATATGATAATCATAGTATCATTAAATTGCTTTAAAAATCTTAAAATCCATGGTGTTTTCTTTTTATTTAGAATGATATTTTGCCCATAATCATTTAATCTTTTTTTTACCTCATTATTATCTAATCCATCAATATTACTGTTCAAAGTTTTAAATATTTCTTCTTCATTTTTAGAATACACTTTTATCTCATCTCCATTTAACTATTTATTATTTTTAAATCTCAAGTATTTTTTGTATGCCACAAATATTCCACCTGCCCAAGCAAGTAAAGAAAACAATACATGTATATAATCTTTGTTTAGTATAGCTGTATAATCCCACAATAAATAAGAAATCCAAAATAATATATAAAGAATGATATTACATTTATTTTACTAAATACTTTAGCAATTTTGTTTTTCTTAAATATTAAACAAATATTTTTTATAAACAAACTAATTCAAAAAACCAAAAATGGTATAACTACTATTCTTGTTAATAAATCTTTTGTAGTAATTAAAATATAACTTAAAAATATAGATACTATTAAAGCCATTATTGTTTTCTTCACAAATCCTATATTCATTCTTTCCTCCAATTTATTGTTTCAAAACTAATTACTGAATTTGTAATTTGAGTTAATTAACTACTTATTTTTACATAACATATATTTTAAAATATATATTACAAAAAGAACAATTATTGTTATTACTACGATAAAATACATTGTTGTTATACTAACAACATTGCCGTCAAATATTAATCTAACATCAATAGATTCTTTTAAACTATTTATTGCATCATTAGGAATTATTTTCCCAAGCTCTCTAAATGTACTTGTCATAACTGAATTCTTCATTAATGCAGTTCCATAAGTAGTTGGTAAAAATAACAACGCATTTCTTAATCCAGTTCCAAATTGACTCATTGGCATATAAGCTCCCGCAATAAAACCATACATAGAACTAACAATTGAACCAACGGCAGAAATTTGACCTTGTGTACTTAAAAATGAATTTATTAGCGATGATAAAATACATCCAAATAAGGTTAAACCCACAACGTTTAATATTATTAACAATATATCCATTATATCCATAAACCAACCACTACTTGCAATATATATCAAACACAATCCTAATGCAAATAGATTAACAATTAAAGTAGATATAAACGATGCCAAAAAATATGATATAGCCAAGGTTTTCTTATCAGTTGGCGTAATAATTAAATCCTTAATATTACCATTTGCTTTATCTTGAACCATTAACATATTTGAACAGAAAGCAACTGTTATGCATGAAACAGATAATAGTGAACCAACTAATTGACCACTTACTAAGCCATTAAGCAATTTACTACTTAGTTCTATTCCATCAGGGATAGAATTTATAAAAGCATCTTTATATACATTAGCTAAAAATGTAGAGTATAAGACTAATAAAATTGCTGGAGTAATTAATGATGTAAAAAACATTCCTTTATCACTAAAATAAACTTTTATATTTCTTATAGTTAAATTAATTATTTTTTTCATTTAATGCCTCCAATTCATTTCCAGTAGCATTTAAAAACACGTCATCCATCTTACCCTTTATTATTTCATAATCTTTAAATATATCTTTATTTTTTATTATCAAATCAGTTGCTACACTGGTGTTATCAACTTCTAATTTAAAACCATCCCTAATCTTTGTATAGGGTAATTTTAACTTCATTACATCCTTTTCTTCTACATTATAAATACTTATTGTATCTTTAGCATACTTATTCTTTAAATCTAAAGGAGTTCCTTCAGTAATAATTTTACCTTTTTCTATTATTATTATAAAATCAGCATCCGCAGCTTCCTCCATATAATGTGTTGTTAAGAAAACAGTCATTCCATTTGTTTCTCTTAAATCCCTTATTATATTCCATAATTTTTTTCTTGTATTTGGATCTAACCCAGTTGTAGGTTCATCAAGAATTAAAAATTCTGGATTATGAATAATTGCTCTTGCAATATCAACTCTTCTTCTTTGTCCACCAGACAAAGTTTTAATTTTTTGACTTTTAATTTCATTTAATTCAAACATTTTTGATAATTCTTCAAATCTTTTTTTAAATTCATTCCCCGTAATATCATATAAACTAGCACGATATTTTAAGTTTTCATATACACTTAAAGTTTGATCTAAAACAGAATTTTGAAAAACTACACCAATTTTATTTTTTATATAATTTGAATCTTTTTCTATATCTTCTCCACATACTAGTATACTTCCACTATCTTTTTTTAAAGTTCCACATATCATTGATATTGTTGTTGATTTACCAGCTCCATTTACACCAAGATAAGCAAACATTTCGCCTTTTTTTACTTTAAAACTAATATTATTAACGGCTTTTACTTTACCAAAGTTTTTACTAACATTAGTTATTTTTAAAACTTCTTCCATATAAGAACCTCACTTTCGATTACTATTTTTCTAATAAATGACTGTATTAAAATTATTTGTAAAATCTTAATACTTGATATTGATAATAGTCATTCTTATCTAAATAACCAACAGAAATGCCTTTTCCATTGTATGCTGTTTTACCAGTAGTTGATTTTGTCTTTGCTTCCTCTAATAATGTATCAATTTCAGATTCAGTTGCTTCATTATAATTTGCTTTGATTAAATATTTAGCATATGTAAGTGCATCATCACCATACTTACTAGTTTTATCTACATAAATAAGCATATAATCTACAATGTCAGTTGTTTTATCTCCAGTATATTTTTCTGGAACAACTACTAATGAAACACCATCAAGTAATCCATACCAATACTGATTATTATATTCAGTTAAATAATCAGTTGATGCTGGATTTAATGTACTGTTGTCTACTACTTCAGCATTGAATTTTGCAACTAAAACATCAGCAGTTTCCTTTTCAACAGAGCCATACTTTTCTTGACTATCTTTCAAATCTTTTTTAGCATCATCTACATTTGACTTACCACATCCTGTTAATCCCAATATCATAACGCTGCATAATAAAATAACAAATAATTTTCTTTTCATAATTGGTCCTCCATTTTTATAAATTACAATTTGTATTTAATTTCTTATATATTTCTCAATTGAACTATAATCATCTAAAGATATTCTGTATATTCCATTATAGGGTTGTTCAATAAAGTATTTACCTTTTTTCTTATAAACAAACACAGTTGAAGTTTTGTTTTCATCATATTCAAAATCTATTTTTATTTCATTTTCTACATTTATAGGACTATCTTGTACGCTTTCATTAGTTGTTGTTCTTTTAACTTCACCAACAATATTTATAATATCATTTATTTTATTTTGTTCATTTACCTGAGTTCTTTTCCCGTTTTGTTCTAAACTTATGTTATAAACATTACCTTCTGATGGTATATTCAAAACATAAGAAGATTTATAAACTTTATTAAAATATAAAACTCCTAATATAGTACTTACACACACTGGCAATACAATTATAAAAATCAAATTTCTTTTTTGCATATCTTTCTCCCTTACTAAATAGTAATTTATCTTTTAATTTCATTAATTATATTTTCTAAACTAGAAAAATCTACAAAGTTTATTTTTTGATTATAACTATCTATCATTAATTTATCTTCTGATGTTTTCTTTTCTTCTGGTAAACTTTTTATTTTTTTATAAAGTATTCTCATCATTGTTTTATGTAAAAAGCTAAGCTTAGAATAGTCTATTCCTCCTCTTAAATGATAAATCGATGCTTTTTCGTATATTTCATTTGAAAGTTGTCTTTTCATACTATTTTCTATATTATTTATGTTTTCTTTATCCATAGGATCTGCTAATCCAACTGTTGCAATTATTATTTTTTTATTTTCGCAATTAGATATTTTTTTTAAAGTTTTAGCCATTCCTAAAACTCCTCCGGCATACAATGCACCAATATATATAATTGTTTCATATTCATTTATATTTTTAATGTTCCTATAATCATCTACTTTAATATTAGTCTTTTTTGATAATTCCATTGCATATTGTTTTGCAGTACCATACTTAGAGCCATATATTATTATTTTCATGATTTTATCCTCCTCTACAACTACTATTTCCTAACTAATTATCAATGTACTCTAATAGTGGCTTTAAATATTTCTTATCAGTCCAATCACATTTTTTTCCCATTGCATCCATTAATGCTTTCATCCAAGGCTCATAAGTTTTAGGATCTTTATTTGCTATTGCCTTTTGTAACAGTTTGCATAAAGTTCTATCTTTAAATGACATTTTCTCTTCATCCCAAGTACCTCTACCATAAAATGTAGGAATATTTTTTAAATCCTCTTTAAGGTTACGAGCTTTCACTTCATTAAATGCCTGCTTTTCAAAAGGAGATGCTCCAACACAAAGTATAGCCAATTTTTTGTTTTTTAACATATCATAATTTTTTCTAAAAAATGATAAACCTAAAATACCTGAAGCATAAATACCTCCACATAAAATTATTGTATCGTATTTTATAATTTCTTTTATCTTTGCATTTGATGTTTCAATACAATCATATTTTGTTTCATTAATTAACCAATCTACATACTTTTTAGTTGCACCATACTTTGATTGATAAAGTATTATACCTTTTTTCATATTTTCCATCTCACTTTCAAATATTTTTATTTATGCTAATATCTATTTCCTATTTCAAATAAAATTTGTTGCTGAATAATTCCATTTCCTTTATCTATATACTTTATATTTTCTTTACCACCTAATATTAAAGCAGGTACAAAGAAAAATATATCTTTATTGTTAAGTCTTCCCAACTTTTTTATTGCCTTCTTATATAAATTATCTCTTAATACATTTTTTATAACTTTTTTATCTATAATATATTTTTTGAAAAACTCTTGATATGAATAACTACACACAATAATTTTTCTATAATGTATATCTAACACAGATATATCATTTCTATCATCTTCTAGTTTTCTATAATAAAATATATCTCCAAATGCTGTTACTATTATTGGTATTTTAGTATAATCTGTTTGACCAAGCCACATATACAAATTATTCATATAATCTTTAGGATTTACTATCTTAATTAAGCCGTCTCCATACTCTCCAAACCCATATTCTTCCCAAAATTCTATAATTTCTTTTGGTAAAGTTTTTTTATAAAAACTCAAAGTTTCTTCATCGGGCTTTTGTAGATTTTTTGATGGCTTAAATTTTTTTATAAATTTTTTCATACAATTATCCATAAAACATAACTCCTTTCATTCTGTAATAAATTCAATTGTCATTAATGTGGAAGTATATGGTAAATAAGTAACTTTGATTGATAATTCTTCATTTTTTTCCAACATTTTTTGCCCTTTTTTCATCAGTTCCTCACTAATATGAAATGTATGGTACTTACCTTCCATATCTTTTCCATAAACATCATAAAACATTAAATATTCATAGTTGGTATCATCGTAGAATTCAAGATTATTAAGATATGTTTCTTTTGGATGTTTAAGATATGGAATATCTAATATAATTGATCTAGCAAGAAAAATTGCAATGATAGTACTAATAACAATGATTACTATCTTTAAAATTAGTTTTTTAAGAGGCTTACTTGGTACTTTCTTTATAGTATATATAATTATAGCTATTGCAATCAGAATGAAGACAATATTTGCAAATACATTCTGCAAAAATCCTGTTAAACCCATAGAAAATTTATCAGACAAGAACCATCTAAATGCAATAATGAGTATTGTTGGTATACCAGCAAAGATGAAGAACAGTAAACAATAAGCCTGATTTTCCCTTCTTTTTAATATTTTTTCACTTGGCATTTTTATATTTTTCATATTTTACTTTCTTACCTTTTATTTTTTATATTATCCATCAATAAACCGATTGCTGTTCCAATACATATTCCTAAAGCTAGACTAACATTCATACTATCAGTAACAGCACCTATAGCAATACCAATACTTACTCCACAGCACATACCAATTGCTAAATAACTATCTTTTTCGTTATTTGAATTTTTATTTTCGTTTTTTTTCATTTTTATAATCACTCTTCCTTAATTCAGTGAAAACATCTATTTCATTGATTGTGTTATTTTTTCTAAACTTTATTATATAAACCAATAACTCCAAAAATTATAGCGATTATTCCTAAAATGTAATTTACTAATTTGGACACTTCAAAAAATTGTATTATTCCAATTACTATTAATACTATGATCATTAAATTAAAGAAAACTTTTTCTTTTTTCATATTTTTTTCTCCTAGCAAATTTATAGATTGTCAATTATATAGCATTCCAAAAAAGTAAGAATATAAATATGCAACCCCAAGCATTATTTGTTACATCTTTAATCACTAACATACCATAAATTATTATAAATGTAGAGAGTGCCTCAAAAATAGTATATAAATCAAGTCCGATCATACCATGAATTAATATACATACAATTCCACATACAAGAGCACCATAATTTAGCCATTCATTTTTACTTATAAATCTTTCATTTATTTTTTTTGATATTACAACATAATTAAATCCTTCTGCAAAGCCCCAAACCAATGCAATTAGTATATATCCTAACACATTAGTTGGAAAACTTGAATTTAAAAACAACTTTGTAAAAGCACAATTTTTTAATGGCAAGTATGAATCTATCTCATTATTCAATAAGAGAAAAATCATAGATGGGATACATACTAGAATTGATAATATAATTGTCTTGAGAAAATTATTTTTTATTAGCCCGTATTCTTTTAGTTTTTCTTTTCTATAGCAAATTACTATTAAACTACCTAAACCTGCTAGACCAAATTGAACTAACATAATAGGAATAAACCTTAACCATATATTTACTTCATTTATCCCTGCAAAACTCATAATATTTTTACCAAAAATCAAATAAATAATTAGCGGTATTATAGTAACAAATATAATAATATTTAAATCTTTATCAGCATTTTTTTGTTTAACACTTAATTCTTTTTTCATAATTTTTCTCCATTACAGTAATAAAAATTACTATTTTTCCAACTAATTACTAAATTGTAATTTGTAATTATTTTTTACCTATTCTTGTTAAAAAGCGTACTCCATATTCAATAGCTAAAACGAATAAATAAAATCCTAGCCATATAGCCAAACTTATTAATTTTACATCTGCTGTATTTTCTACTCCACTTCCATCGACTTTTCTAAAAAATAAAAATACACTAATTCCTAAAAACAAAATAAACTGAATTACTTGGAACATTTTCCATTTATTGTTTTTCATTCTATCACCTCCATTTCAACAAATTACTATTTATCTTTCTCTTTATTATTTTTAGACATATACGCTACAGTCAAAACAATACCAACAAGGTTGCATCCGATAGAAAGTCCCAATAAAAGACCACTACTGAAATTACCAAAATCACTTACTTCATTTTCACAAAAATAGATATATGCTAAATATAGCAAGTTTCCTAATATAATTAATAATGTTCCTGTTCTTAACTTTTTCATAAAATACCTCACTTTCATTTAAACTTCAAACATTTTTTAAGAACTTTTTTTAAATACTAATATTGCTTTTGCAGAATTGGTTATAGACATTGTTACTAATTCATATCCATCTTCTAGCATTTCATTAGATTTTTCTTCTATTTTTTTTGCCATGGTGTCTGCCTTTGGAGAATATTCTATAACGACAGTTTTATACATTTTTTTACACCTCCTAGTTATGTCAAACTGATTATTTTTAGCTTAACATTTCCATATATAATTGTACCAAATTTCTGGCAAAATGTCTTTAGTTTGAAGTAAATTTGTTATTATTTTTTTAAAATAATACTTTACAAAAAAAGCACAAGAGTATATTATATAAGCTAAGCAAAGTAAAATATAACTCAAGTGCTTTTAATATTATATACTTTTTATTAAATAAATAAAGCCTTTTGGTGTTAGTATAGATATATAGACACGAAATTTGGAAAGGAGTGGTATAATAGTAAATTAAAAATCTTAGTTTTTTTATTTTTCACTTTTATAGTTAAAATTGGGGGTACCGTATATATTAATCCCTACTTTTGATTTGTATATGGTAAAAAACTTGGAATTTCAAAATAATGAAAATTTTATTATGAAGAAAAAAGCAGCTAAAAGCTACAAATTAACTTTACCAAAAACCTACAAAAAATATTGACATTTACATAGGATTCTCCTTGCCGGGATTTGGCTCCTTTTATAGAATCAAGAAGTCGCACCAGGTGGCACGGTTGAAATTTTAATTTAGGTTATTGATTTGAATAATATTATTCATTTAATTTTCTCCTATATAATCATTTTTAATTTCTAATAAAAAGCAATGTTGTAATAGAACCACAAACTAAAAAATGCAATGGCAATATCGTAATCTACATGCTTTATATCATAGTTCATTACCCAAAGTAATTATAACAGAATCCATATTTTTGTTTTAACTATTGTTATTATTGTTATTATTGTTATTATTGTTATTATTACTAGATGAGCCACCTGATGAGCTATATGAACTTGGCTCATAGTGTGGAACTATAGAAACTCCTGAATTATTTATTTTAATACTATCGAATGAATTATTTATTGGTATTAAAGGAATAGTCTTTACAACTTTAGTAGTAGAATCAACAAATGATAATATTTTTTGATTTGCTACAATAGTATTGTCAGGTGACTGTCCTAAAAAATCATAAATTTCATTAAAAATATTTTCAGTTATATTTGAAAAATATTTAGTAAGCATATAACATTTTTTAAGTCTTACTATTTCATTATAATTTTTGGGCTTTTTATCTATCATTTTATTACCTCCTCACAATTTATATAGAAAAATTCTATGTTTTGAAATGGCAAATTAATTGCTCGAATATGATAATATGCATTGTTTTTTTGTTTTGTATAGTGATAATCTCTTAATTCAGAAGTAGTAAAGAACAAATTATTTGGATGCTCTTCTGATAAATTATGTGAATATAGTGATAAGAGCTTTGTTATATTAACACAATAATAGTCAGGATTATCAGAAATATTTTTTGTAATAGTATTAGTATAAATTTGATGAGTCATTATATGTTCTTGTTTAATTCTTTTCTCATCACCGTACATAACTGTATCACCACTTAATAACATCATATACAATGAATTATTTGCAGGATAATCACAATCCTCTAATATACCTTTTCTTATATAAAGTCTAATTTCACTTTCATCAGTAAGATAAATAATTTCCCTTGTTGATTTTGTTATTTGTGACTCTAATTTGTATTCTATATCATCAACCTTTAATATAAATACATCTGAACTATAAATATTTTTTAATTTAATATCATCGTTAATAATTTGTTCTAGTAAAGGCATATCACTATCAAGTTTCTTTTTTTCCTTTGGATAGTATTCAGAGGCAATATCAGGATGTATTTTACTTAAATATAAATATACTGACTCATCATTATTTTCATCAATTGAATATAACTCTTGATTGTCTTTATATATTTCTTGTTGTAATTTACAAGTGTATGATTTATTTGAATTATATATTTTTTTTACAAAAGGGCATCCTGTCTTGCATAAATACAAATATTTACAATCATAACATTCTTTGTTAAATCCTAGCATATTATGATTTTCAAATATTTTTCTCATAGCATTATTCATTATATCCTCAACAGAATCATTATAAATATTTCCATAAAAGAAATCATTATTTTTTTGACCTCTGACACAAGAATAAATATCGCCGTTTCTTTCAAGCAAGAAAAATTTCTCACCACAATTATCACAATTAGTACAATATGTTGGATTAAATTCGGCAAACCAAGTATTTTTAACACCATAGTCTAATGAAGTTCCACTAAACTCTTCTTTCATTCGATTATATAACCTTACTTGTTCTTCTTCGCTTAATCCTATAATTGTATCTTCCTCACTTGAAGTAAATCCTATCATAAAGTTAAAATCGTTCATATCTAGACAAGTATTTTTTTCTAGATATTTAATATCTTCAATAATTTCATCTATCCTATTAAAATGTTCTTTAAAAATTGTCGCAGATACTTTTTTCTTATTAGGTATATCTTTTAGTAATTCTATATTTTTTAAAATTATTTTTAAAGTTTTTTGATTGCCTTTAGTAATCCTGTATTCATCATGTAAAGAAAAGGGGAGATCTAGACTACCACTAATTGAAACATTGAACTCTTTTATAGTAGCTATATGTTTTTCGATATTCAATAAATTTGTTTTAATATGTGGCTCACCAATTCCAAATCCATTTTCTTCAATTAATTTTTTATTATCATGGTAATAATCACTTATAAATTTTATAATGTCTCTAAAATCTTTTTGAGAAAGAGTTGTTACTTCTCCTCCATGTAATGAAATATTGAATGGCACTACATTTGCTTTTTTAAATTTATCAATTGCATATTTTAAAGTCTTTAAGTATTTATCATCTTGTTTCAAATCAACAGTATTTTCTTTTAAGTAACAATATTTACATTGCATATTACAGTTCATTGTTGGAACATATAATAAATGTATAAACTTATAATTATTATTCATATTTAATACCTTTGAATTGAAGTAGGACTTTCTTTAAATGCTCTCTCATTTATAACTGCTCCATATGGAACTTTAACGTTATATAACGAATTGCATTGCCTAAATGCTGAACTACCTATTTCATTAACTGTTGATGGAATTGATACGTAGCTTAAACTAGTACAACCATAAAATGCATGGCCACCAATTCTAGTTACTCCCTCTGGAATGACAATAGATCTTAAAGAACTACAACCCTCAAAAGTGCTTCCTCTAACTTCAGTAATTTTTGATGGTAAAGTGATATTAACAAGACTAGAGTCCCCAATAAATACTTCACCATGAATAGATATAATATCATCATGTAAATTAACTGTTTTTAATGATGTGCAATATTCAAAAGTTTGTCCATTAATTTCTATTACATTTTTTGGAATTGTTATTTCAACCAACGAACTACAGTTTGAGAAAGCGCTAGCTCCTAAATATTCTAATGAATTTGGCAAATCAATATCAACTAAATTAACATTATTTTTAAAAACTGAGCCTCTAATTTCTTTTAATCCTTCATGAAGCTTAACTGTCGTTAAATTCGTACAATTTTCAAAAGCACTTCCTCTAATTTCACGAACAGTAGATGGAATATCTATTTTTTTAAGATTTTTAGCATTTAAGAATGCTTTTGTTTTTATTGACTCTAAACCATTTGGTAAATTTATAACTTCAATATTAGAATTTTTAAATGCATTTTCACCAATACTTAAAATTTGTTTACCTTTATATGTTTCAGGAATAGTAACAGTATTATTACTATCATTATTAATAATTCCCCTTGTATAGCGTAAAACTGAATATCCACTAGAATATCTTATATAAAGAACTCTTGGATTAAAGAAATAAATCGTAGGAAGAAGAATTACTGCTATAATGACCATTACAAGTTTAAGATTGCTATTAATACTAGAATTACATTTTTGTTCTCTCATTGTTTTAACTATATTAGAAATATCTTCATTTGGATTTTTGATAGCTTGTTTAGTTAAAACGTTTAACACATTAAATCTCTTTTCAATTAAATAATATATGAAAAATACAATTAATTCCAATAACAAGCAATAGAATAGTGAATAATTAAAGAAATACATTAAAGTAAATATAAAGGTTGCAACTCCAAAAAATATTAATAAAATATTCTTTTTTCTATTTAATGCTGGAGTAATAAATGTTTTTTCATTTTCACCCTGTGTATTTAATTCTTGAATTAATAAATTTCTTAAAATAGTTTTTTCAGTTTGCACATAAGTTTGATCAAACTGAACTATTGGACTAGTATCTGGCACAACTTGAACGTTATCACCGTTAAAAGCTGTTCCACAGTTTTGACAAAATTTATCAGTTACATTTAATACATTTCCACATTTAGTACATTTTAAAATTACATTTCCTTTTGCACTAGCTGTTAAAATTACATTTCCCTTTGTTGTAGCAGGATTACTAGCAATTCGATTATTGCCATATATAGGAACTTTTTTGATAGAAGATATAATTGGAACAATCAAGAATGCACCAACAAATACTGCAAAGAAATCTACAATTGCAATACTTGTTGTTATAAATAAATCAAATATTAAAAGAATAATAATTCTACCAACAAATAATTTTATAAATAGTTTTTTGCTTTTATCAGGATCAAAAATTTTAGCAATCGGTAATAGTACAAACACTGACATATGAATACTTACAAAAGCTTCCATACCAATAGCTACAACAATGGTAAAAATTGAAGTATTTCCATCAGATGCTAAAACTATTGTTGGAAGTAATAAAAGTGTTAACGTTAAAAATATATTTTTTCTTTTCATCTTTTCACCTCACTTATTCTGACATAACCATAAACAAATTGCTTTCATAATAATCCAAAGCATTTATATCTATATTTGGAACATTATTTTTTTCAAAATTGTTTATCCATTTTTCTGAAATACCCAATGCATATGTATAAGGTAAAATATTATAAAAGTAGTCTGGATCATCCAACACCAAGGCTTCTAATTGATTTTTTTCTGCAGTAATTAAATAATTTCTAAACCCTAATACTTTTGCACTAATTATTTGCCCATAATCATTCTTTTGATTCATAAATATAGAGAAAAATCCTGTTACAAATATTGATATAAATGAAATTAAATACAAAATTCTAAATTTAGGATCTAAATCTCTAATGAATAAATATGCTATCATCCATGCTACTATGGATGATACTAGTAATGTTGATATGGTATTCATTATTTTTTTACTATTGCTATCATGAATTTTTTTATCAATAACACTTTCTAGACAAGCTGAAATTTTCCCAAAAACATTTGAGAAACTATAATCTTCTGATAAGAGATTAGAGTCGCCGTTTTTAAATAATTCTTGATAAACTAGCTGTTCGGTAATAGATAATGGTTTTAAGTTATTTTTTTCTTTTCCAATATTTATAATATTATATTTTTTATTTTCTACTTCTTTAATAGAAATGTATCCTTTACTAGCTAGTTGAATAATTAAGGATACAGTTAATTTTTTTATGTTTGTTTCACCATAAATATATCCAATCTGTGCTGAATCCAAATCATCAGGAGCATAAAACTCAACAGTTTGTGATTTTCTAGTCGTTTTTGTATTGTATTTTTTCCAAGCAATATAACTACCAATTGAAATTATAATAATTGCTATACAAATTAACAAGCACATAATTCCATAGTTATATGATCCACCAACAAAATAATTATTTGGTAAAGTAATATTTAAAGTTAACGAATTATCCATTGTATAATCATCTATATTAATGTACATTGAATTTCCATTAATTTGATAATTAACTTTATCAGTTATATTTTTGGAGCCATCAAGAAACATAACATTATTATCAAAGGCTTTAGGCATATTAACAGTTACTGTCATATTGTTAATTTTTGTATTGTCATAATTATCAAATAAATTAAATACAAATTCATCAAAATTAACATTAGAATCTTTTCCCATATTATATCTATATTTAATAGTGTAAGTATGTAATCCTTTTTTTACATTTGTTTTGGTACTACCAATTCTAATTCCGATCCTATCATTAAATTTGTCTAAAACATATTTTTCACCAATTACTCTTAAGTTAGAAATAATTATTTTTTTCTTTGATTCTTTTAAATCTTTATTATAATATTTCTCCCAAGTTGGAATTGATTTATAAATACCATTAAATTCATCTGATGGAATATTAATAGTAACTGTTTCAGTAACATCAACTTTGTTGTCATCATCTACATCTAAAACAACATTGTATTCTTCTATATCAAATTCCGAAGAAATGTAAGAACGATTATTACTACTTAAAATATTTTGCATTTTTAAAGTTATAAAAGGAATAGAGATAAGTAGCAAAATCCATACTATTAATAAAGTAATTGTTTTTTTCTTATTTTTATTTTTCATAATTAGAAACTAACTTTTACATTCTTTTTTTCTTCTTTGTTTGCCTCAAACATTGCTTTAGCTTTATAACCGAAAATATTTGCTACAATATTGCTTGGAAACATTTGAACCTTGTCATTAAGCTCTCTTACTGTACCATTATAATATTTTCTTGAATTAGCAATTTCATCTTCGATTTTAATAAGTTGTGTACTTAAATCTTTAAAATTTTCATTGGCTTTTAAATCAGGATACTGTTCTGCTAATGCCATTATCTTTGTAATTTCTTTTGATAATTGTTGATTTGCTTTGATTTTTTCATCACTAGACATGTTATCATAAGCACCATTTCTTAATTCGATAACTTCTGATAATGTTGATTTTTCATGTTTTGTATAGCATTTAACTGTTTCAACTATATTCGGAATTAAATCCCATCTTTTCTTTAAATATACATCCATTGTTGAGAATGATTCATCAACACGATTTTTCATTCTTACAAATCTGTTGTATGTTACTAGAACATATATAACTAATAGAGCAATTACTCCTATAACTAAATATATCATTTCTTTCCTCCCACTTAATTGTACCAAATTTCTGACGAAAAGTCTTTAGTTTGAAGTAAATTTGTTATTATTTTTTTAAATAATAATTTATAAAAAAAGCACAAGAGTATATTATATAAGCCGACCAAAGCAAAATATAACTCAAGTGCTTTTAATATTATATACTTTTTATCAAAATAAAGCCTTTTTTATATTTTCTTTGGAAAATTTATAGAAGGAAGGTTTTTATTATGAGTGAAGACTTACAAAAAGTCAAAGAGCTATTAACACTTAGAAATTGTACGAATAGAACCATAACTAATTACCTAAGTTGTATTAATAGATTTAAAAATTATTTTAAAGGAGTGAATTAGAAAAATTCGATGAAAATGATATTATTGAATATTTAAAATTAAATTTTATTAACATCAATTGTTCTGCTGCAACAATTAATCTTAATCGTGCTGCTATCAAATATTATTATTTAATCGATTTTAATAAAGAATTTAGTAATACATTACTTCCACAAGCAAAAATTCCATCTAGATTTCCTAAACTTATAACCAAAGAAGAATGGTGTTAGTATAGATATATAGACACAAAATTATATCTAGAATATCTAGAATATTTAATGAATTTAAATGTGAAAAATGTGAATAAAAAAATTTTACATACACATTCAAATATAATATTCATCGACTGAAACAGACCTAGTATTTTACCATATCAACTATTTTAGAAGTTAACAGACTTCTGGGATAAGGGGAATTCTATCCAAAATTAACCATTTTAGTCTAACTTTATTAAAAATATGACTCATTTTTAATAAAGTTAAAAAAATCAAAGATAAGAAAAAAAATACTTTTTCCTTACAACTTTACCACCAAAAATTTGTAACAATAACGTTATAAAACTTTCATAACTAAGCTATACATTATACCACATTTTTGCCAGTTATTTTTAACAAAGTAAAGCTACATGAGATAAAATCTAAAATTTATTCAATCGCTTCCTAAAATAAAAAAATCGCGAAAAGTTGTGTCTAAAAACTTGATATAAATCCAATCTTACAATTATCCACTTTATCTCTCCTTTCTTTTAAGAATAAAAAAAGACCAAATTATTGATCTATTCTATTGCATTTGTCTTACTTATCATCATAATTGATATAAACCATCTGGTACTGATACTACTATTATAGTTACGCTTATTGTTAAGGCCTGCAAAATATAGGAAAATATTAGTCTATAGTTAGTTATAGTACTTATTATTAATGATATATTAAAATTATTATTTATTACAATCTTAGAAAATAGATATGAGATAGACGCTAAGAGTGCTCCTATCATTCCAAGTTTACTTATAAAGTTTGCTAGATTATTTAATCTTATTTTTAATGGCGAGGGAGATGAGGGTATGGTTAGTTCTTTTGTCATTTGTCCATAATATGTATCATTTCCTACTTTAGTTACTTTCATTTTGGCATCACCATTATAGATGGATGTGCCTCTATATAAAATGTTTTCTTTTGTTTGTTTTAAAGTTCTTGGATATTTATGTACTTCTTTTGTTTCTCCATTTAGCATTGATTCATCTACTTCTAAACTTCCTTCTATTATTATTCCATCTGCTGGTATTTTATCTCCGCTAGAAAGTATTACTATATCATCTACTACTATTTCTTCTTGAGGTATTTCATTTATTTTGCTATTTCTTAGTACTTTGCTATTTATTTTAGACGCTTCTTTTTCTAAGGAATGAAAGGCTTTATTGGAACCATATTCTGATATCGTAGAAATAAAAGACGCAATAAAAATAGCAATTAATATTCCTATCATTTCGTACCAATCAAAATCTTTTAAAAAAAATATTATTTTTATTCCTAGTGCTATTAAGAGTATTCTTATTATCGGATCAGCAAGGGATTCTAGTAGTAGACGAAAAAATGTATCTTCATTTGCTACATCTATTATGTTATTACCATATTTTTTCCTTTTTTCTATTACTTCTTTATCTGTTAGTCCATTTAATAAATTCATAAGATCACCTAATAAATTTTATTAGTTTAAGTTTTTTTTAGATGTTTTATTTATAGACAAAAATCGATTATATATTAGGAAAATGTAATAACCAAATAATGTTTGTTGCGTACACTATATTAGATAGTAAAGGAGGTTTAAAATATGTATTACTACGGTGGTGGATACAGTGGTGGCTCTAATAGCTGTGGCTGTAGCGGATATAATTACTCATATCCATCTTATGGATATAATGGTGGCGGATATGGTTACAGTGCTGCTATAATACTAGTACTATTTATTTTATTAGTAATAATAATAGGTGCTAGAGTTACTGTTTAAGGAGGAAATTTTCTTCCTTTTTTCTTTTTACTATTTGTTAATTTAAGAAATTTGACACTTATTTTATTATATGCTATAATTACTACGCGAAGAGGGAGTGGTAACAATGCTTATGGATAAGGATATACTTGATGAAAAGGATAAAAGAATTAGAGCAAAAAATGTCGATGTTGAATTTCCTATGAGTAAGGAAGAAAAAAAGTTAGTTGCAGATATGCTTGAACATTTACGTTTATCTCAAATTGAAGAGATGTCTAAAAAATATAATTTTAGACCTGGTATGGGTCTTGCTGCTCCTCAGGTTGGAGTAAATAAAAACTTTTTTGTTGTATGTTTTGAAGAAAAGGAAGGCGTTTTTAAAGATTATGTTTTAATTAATCCTAAAATTATTTCTTATTCTGAAGAACTTATTTATACTTCTGGTGGTGAGGGCTGTTTAAGTGTTAATCGTGAAATTGAAGGAATAGTACCTAGACACGCTAGAATTACAATAGAGGGATTTGATATAGATGGTAACCCTGTTAGATATAGGGCTAGAGAAGATTTATCGGTTGCTTTTCAACATGAATATGATCATTTACAAGGAATATTATTTTATGATCATATTGATCCTAAGGATCCTTTTAAAAATGCACAATTTATGAGAGAGATATAAAAGGAATTTACTAAATTTGTAGTAAACTCCTTTTATTTATCTAAGTTTTCTATTCTATCAAATGTTATATTTCCTAATCTACCTTCTCTTAAATTCTTTAATACTGTAGTATATACCTTTTCATAATCTGTTTCATTATTTTTTATTGCTCCTATAGTTTTACCTATTCTATCTAATATATCTACAATATCAGATTCATCATTTAATTTATATCGTTCTTTTATTATAGTTGGATAGTATTTTAATAGGGTTTCAATTATATAGATTGATATTTGTTCAGTATCTAATATTTCTTCTTTTATAGCAGTCATTGAGGCTAGATTAAGTGCTACTGTTTCTTGTTCTAATTTAGGCCATAATATTCCTGGGGTATCTAATAATTCCAAATCTTTATTAATTCTTATCCATTCAAGCTTTCTAGTTACTCCTGGTCTATTTCCTACATTTGTTGCTTTTTTACCTACTAATCTGTTTATTAAAGTACTTTTCCCTACGTTAGGAATACCTAATATTAAAATTCTAGTTTTTCTAGGTAATAGTCCTTTTTCTTTTCTTTTGGTATTTATATTTTCTGATAGTTTATTTGTTATATCTAATAGATTATTTATATTTTTGTTATTTAGTAAATCTAATTTTACTACTTCATACCCATTTTCTTTGTAGTATTTTTCCCATTTATTAGTTTCTTCTAAATCACATAAATCTATTTTTGTCATTATTAAAACTCTAGGCTTATTCTTTATTAAACTATCTATCTCATTATTCTTAGATGAAAATGGTATTCTGGCATCTATTATTTCATAAACTATATCTATTAAATCTATTTTTTCTTTTACTTCTCTTTTGGTTTTTGCCATATGGCCTGGATACCAGTTAATGTTAGTTTTATTATTTATTTCTTTTTTGTTATTTTTTTCTTCTCTTATTTTTCTTTTTTGGTACATATCCATTTTAATCACTTCCTATTTTATTTTCTTCTAAATATTTTTGATAAAATTCATCCATTGAAGAAATATATTTTTGATCTTGTATAACTCTAAATTTTTCATATTCTTTTTCGGCTTTTTCCACTGTTTTTTTATGAGATATACTGCCACTATTATTTAATACTTCTTTTCTTCTAAATTTTAATAAATCATCAGTTGCATCTATCCAATCTTGCATTGTCATAACATGTCTTTGTTTTGCTTCATCTTCAGCAAATACTAAAAACATATTTGTTAAATCTTTTAAATTATTCATTTCTTCTTCACTTAAATAATTTTTTGCAATAACTACATCATATTTATATATTAAACCATCAGGAGAATTTTTCCAATTAGTTAGTCCCATATGTTCTTTATCTGAGTTTGCTCTACTATATATTAATTCAGCAGCAGTATGTCCACTTATAGCGAAATGCAACTTATTTTGAACTATTTTAAAGAAAGTATATGCTGCTTCTGACTTAGGATTATAATCAGTTGCTGTTGCAATAAATAAATCAGTGATTTTTTGGTATGCCATTCTTTCGCTAACTCTAATTGTTTTGATACGTTCTAATAATTCATCAAAATATTTTGTATCATATTTATTTCCATTTATAAAACGTTCATCATTTAAAGCAAAACCCTTAGTCATATATTCTTTTAATATTCTTGTTGCCCATATTCTAAATTCTGTTGCTTTTTTAGAATTAATTCTATATCCAACTGCAATTATAGCATCAAGACTATAAACTTCAGTATTATATTTTTTTCCATCAGGTGCAGTTATTTCCATTTTGGAAACAACTGAATTTTTATCTAATTCGTTTTCTTCAAATATATTTTTTAAATGTTTTGATATTGCTGGTACACCAACATTGAAAACTTTTGACATACCTTTTTGTGATAGCCATAAAGTTTCATCTTTATAAATAGCATCTACTATAATATTACCTTCACTATTTTTATATATAATTAATTTATTATCTTCCATCAATAATCTCCTTTCCTTTAGTTTTTCTTAAGTATCATTCTTCTCCTTTTTCTCGATTTTTACTAAAAATATACTGGAAATGTAAAAAGAAATTTTATTTTTTTCTTTATTTTCAAGGATTTAATATTTTTTCTCATAACTCCCTAATTACCAATTAATATTAGTCTCATTTTCGTTTGTTCTAATTAAATTTTTAAAGTCATAAATCTTTTTAATTATACCATAAAAAGATAGATTTTGCATCTATCCGATTACTGATTGATATTTTTTTATTTATTCGGTAAGAAGTTTAAAATATCTTTAAATTCTATTTCTTTTTTTACATAAGGAAATAATTAACTTTCTTTCATTGTCATCAATCTTAATATATTCCTTAACAAATTTATTAATCGACTCTTTTACTGAAAGTTCTGAATCAAAATACTTTTGTAAAATTTTTATATCTGAAATCAAATTATTATCTTGCTTTTCTTTTTTGAAAAATTCAATTACTTTTCTTAACAAATAAAAATCAAGTTTTTCATCACCCATGAATAATAATTCTTCTATCAATCTATTAAATTTATTATAATTCCATACTAATTCAGAACATTTTTCTGGTTCATTTATTTTTATGTTACCTTTATAACTTGATACTTCAAAATAAACATCATAATATGGAGATAGTGATTTATTACGCCTGTTGACAACAAATGTATCTATTATATTTTCTAATAATATTTCTATTCCTAATTCTTCCTTTGCTTCTCTAATGATAGCGTCATATGCATTTTCTCCTTCATCAACATGACCTGCTGGTAATGCTAAAAATCCTGGCCATAATTTAGTCCCTTGTCTTCTTTGTAATAAAATATCATTATTTTTATTTCTAATTATCAAATATACTGATGATAAAAACTTTTTCTTTTTCCATACTACCTCTCCTTTTTTTACATAATTGTTATAAGTATAAGTTACTTTTCTCCACACAAAATCATGCTAATTATATCATGTATCATCATAAATGTCACTGGGTTATCTAATAATCTTTTATAATAAAATTATTTAATATATACGTATGATTGTGGTGCATATTTTATATTGTATTCACTTAATTCTTTAGGACTATCATATTTTATATATTCTTTAATTTTGTAAGCAATAGCGTTATCTTTTTTTTCAAAGTATTTATCATAATTTTTCTTTTCTATTCCGCCTGATGTCTTTGTTTTATTCCATACAATTTCTTTTTTATCATATAATATATCTTCTATAATAATTTCACCAACAACTTTTTTTACTGGTGTTGAAGCATAGACAATTATTTTTGTGGGTTTAATTTTGCATTTTGTTTTTCTATATTCATATTTTTTAGTGCCATCAAATATTTTTTTTACATATTCTGGCTTAATTGACATTAATATTGTACTCATTATATTCTTTTAATATATATCCTTTCATCTTTTATTTCTTTACTTAAATTAAAACCATTATGTTTAATAAAATTAACGCTATGTTAGACATTTTGGGGGCTGATAGTTATAGTCGGCATAGACTTCTTCA
>ERZ808240.1447-NODE-1447-length-29360-cov-13.067361_pt1 | contig 29360 bp, 29 predicted proteins | sample MGYA00521084_ERZ808240 | MGnify/ENA primary metagenome ERZ808240 (study PRJEB31516, sample SAMN03275571) | gut metagenome | biome: mammalia-associated habitat; material: feces | host: Papio cynocephalus | place: Kenya | collected 2012-08-06 ... | reverse complement strand
AGCGATTCAGAAGTCATTCTTTGTCGCCGCGCTTGGTGCTTGAGTATAATACCACACACTCGACTTCTTGTCAACACTTTTTTCCATTTTTCTTCAAATTATTTTTGAATCTTCTCCGCAGAATCAAAAAGCAGCAGGTCTTCCTGCCGGAAAGCCTGCTGTCCTTATAATAGGTATATTATAGATTACTGCTGCTCGTAGACCTCTTTCAGGTGTTTCGAGAGCTTCATATTCTCACTGTAATCCACCGGCACCACAATGACACTGGGCACAGTCTGTTTAAACGCCTCTTCCAATGTCGGGATCAGGTCTTCTGCTTTTTCGACACGATAGCCCTTGCAGTGCATTGCTTCGGCCAGCATCTTGAAATCCGGGTTTGTGAAGTCCACAAAGCAATGCTCACCGTTAAACTGTTCCTGTTCCTTCCATTTGATAAGGCCATAGCTTGCGTCTTCCCAGATCAAGGTCACAAACGGAACCTTCTCACGGACAGCGGTTTCCAGCTCCTGACTGTTCATCATAAACCCACCGTCACCGCAGACGGCCAGAACCTTCTTTTCCGGATAGAGCAGTTTTGCCGCAAACGCACCCGGAATCGAGAATCCCATGCTGGCAAATCCGTTAGAAATCAGGCAGGTGTTCGGCTCGTAGCAATCGTAATGACGAGCGATCCACATTTTGTGCGCACCAACATCGCTCACAAGGATATCACTCGGTCCCATAACTTTCCGGACATCCGAAAGGATGCGTGCCGGTTTCATCGGGCAGCTGTCATCCTGTGCCATCTGCTCATGCTCTGCTTCCATCGTCTGCCGAAGAGCCAGTGCAAATTCCGGCTCATCGGTGCGGTGGGCACAGCGCAGTATCTCATATACACTCTCCGAGATATCGCCCACGACTTCGACCGCTGGCTGATACCGCTTATTGACATCCGCCGGTGCGCTGTCGATGTGAACGATAGTCATATCCGGACGTGCGCCCCATTTTGCCGGTGCGCACTCGACGATATCATAACCGACAGCAATAACGGCATCGGCACGGTCGAAGACCTGATTCACATAGTCTTTCTGGGGAATACCAATCGTCCAGAGACTATATTTATCATCTTTGGGGATGATGCCTTTTGCCATCATGGTATTGACGACCGGGATATGGAGGCGGTCAGCCATTTCGGTAATGGCTGCGGCGGCATGTCCGCGCACTGCGCTTGCGCCTGCCAGAATCACCGGGTTCTTTGCCTCGCTGATGATTTTTCCGGCTGCGGCTACATGGACAGGGTCAGCGTACAGTTCATGGAGCTGCTGACGTTTCAGCGGCACGGCGTCGGCCGGCATCTTTGCAATATTCTGAGGCAGGTCGATATGCGTTGCACCCGGCTTATTCTTTTCGGCGTGTTTGAACGCCAGACGAACGATCTCACCCACCGTATCCGGACGAATGATCTGCTTGGAACGCTTGGTGATCGGCTCAAACATTGCGCTCAGGTCAAGATACTGGTGGCTCGTCAGCTGCATCCGGTCGGTGCCGACCTGTCCGGTGATGGCGACCAGCGGCGCACCATCCAGATAAGCATCCGCCACACCGGTGACAAGGTTCGTCGCGCCCGGGCCAAGGGTCGACAGGCAGACACCTGCGCGGCCGGTCAGACGGCCATAGACATCTGCCATAAATGCCGCACCCTGCTCGTGGCGAACCGGGATGAATCGGATCTTGCTGTCACGAATGGCAAACATCAAATCGAGCGTTTCCTCGCCCGGAATACCAAACATTACATCGACACCTTCGGCCTCGAGGCAGTCCACAAGCACCTGCGCCGTGGTTTTTGTTGCTTCCTTCATCTTTCTTACCCTCCATACGAAAGAAAAAAGGCAGTGTGACCCAAATCGGCCACACTGCCCTTACCTGCGCCTATTGTACTGTATCCCGACAAATTCCACAAGAGCTATTTTCACCAAAAAGAAGCGGTTCTTTCCGGTTTTGCTCCGGCAGGCTTGACAACTGCCGTCCGCACAGGGTATGCTTGGGGAAATTCAAGAGGGAGCGTATTTGTTATGTCTTGTGTTCTGGTTCGGGGCTGTGCCATCGGAGAAGGCCGTCCCAAAGTCATCCTTCCCATCGTCGAGAAAACGGAAGAAACTATCCTGAAAAAAGCCGTCGAGTTTTCCACAATGAACGCAGATTTTGTTGAATGGCGTGTCGACTGGTTCGAGAACGCACTGGATACCGATGCACTCACCCACTGCCTGCACGGTCTGCGAGATGCACTGGGTGAGATGCTTCTGCTCGTCACCTTCCGCACCAAAGCCGAGGGCGGCGAAATGGCCCTGACGCCGGAGCAGTACACTGCTTTCTGTACTGCCGTTTGTGATTCCGGCTGCGCCGACCTGATAGACATTGAGTTTTTCCCTACCGGCAATGCTCTGCCCGGGCTCATCGAGCAGGCACACACCGCCGGGCTGAAAGTCGTCTGTTCCAGCCACGATTTCCAGAAGACACCGCCTCGTACCGAACTAGTCGCCCGGATGGTCGCCATGCAGAAAGCCGGAGCCGACCTGCCCAAGCTGGCCGTCATGCCGACCTGCCGTACTGATGTCCTCGAATTGCTGGCCGCTACTGCAGAGATGGCCGACCATCACCCGGAAACTCCCGTCATTACCATGAGCATGGGTGCTTTGGGAGCGGTCAGTCGTCTCTGCGGTGAAGCGTTTGGCTCCGCGATGACCTTTGCGAATCCCGGTCAGGCCAGCGCACCCGGTCAGGTTCCGCTGGATGTCGTCAACGCTGTGCTGGAAAGTCTGGCGTTGTGATTCAGAACCGCAGCACCCGGTCATTTTTCCGGGATTTGCTCTGTAGGTGCGTGTCGCCTTCTCGGGGATAACCGAGAAGCAGCTGCATCACGGCGTAATAGTCAGTGCGGATGCCCCACTGTTTCAGAATCTCCTGCCCGTAGGGGTCAGCAAAAGCTGTCCAGCCCTGCCCAATGTAGCAGTTGCCCACACCCAGTGCATCCGCCGCCAGCATCATGTTCTCGGCAGCAACGGCGCAATCGTCCACCGAAAAGAGAAAATCTTTCGGGGCGAACATCGTGATAACCGTCGGCAGGATCGTCAGATGGCAGTTTCCGCAGTTGCAGCCGCCGTAGATCATGCCCTCTTCGGCCTCTTCCGGAATCTTGAACGTACCGGTTTCGTACTCGTAGAGCGTCCAGAGATGGTCTTTCTTATTGAAATAGGTGCTGCATCCGGCGGCTTTGTATTCCTTGAACTTTTTATCGCAGTCTGCCAGCAGTCGACGATACCGGAGCGGCTCGATGCCGGTATCTTTTTCTTCACTGGTCGGGCAGTACCGGGCGAATGCGAAAACGTTTACCCCAGCCTTGACAACTGCGTCGATGATGCCCGGCACCTCGTCGATGTTTTTTCCGGAGACGGTCGTCATCACCACCGAGCGGATGCCTGCCCGGTTGATGCAGCCGATTTTTTCCAGCGTGGTATCAAAGCTGCCCGGTTTGCGGAACCAGTCGTGCGTTTCGCGCAGGCGGTCGTACACCTCACAGAAGTCAAGGCAGTTGTAAAATGTCTCCTGCGCCACATGCGCTGCCGCAGGCGGCAGGCTTTTCGGTGGGCTTGTCACTGGCTCCACAACGCGATGCGTGAGTGGGGACTCAGCTATCAGAAGCAGTTTGAGTGAGCAGTATTTGTCTAAAAAAAGAACTTTGCTGCGGACATCTTGACTTTTTTCAGATTTTGCATATACTAAAGGTAGCCAGTAAGATCGGTTAGGATGCTCCATTGGAGCCACCAAAAAATAATCCCCTCGGAGATCCGACCTCCGAGGGGATTTTTGTGCTTACCTGCCCTTATTTGCGGTTGTCAAGCCACTTGCAGATGTAATAAGACAATACATTTGCTCCGACAGCCACGAGAAGATCGATGAGGATGGTCTCCATCAAAACCACCTCCTCTCTGTTGCCAGATTGGATTAGGGCAGCAGAGAGAGTATACCACAAAATTCGACCTGTTGTAAACAAAACCGACCCCTGCATCCGTATTACCGGGTACAGAGGTCGGTTCATTTTATCTACTGTTTACAGGCTTAGTGGCCGCAGCTCTCGCCGCTGCAATGGTCGCAGTCTTCCTCGAGCTTGCCGACGATGGGTTCCGGGTCGATACCCTGACGGCGATAGTAGTCGGACAGAGCAGCCTTGACTGCCTGCTCGGCCAGAACAGAGCAGTGAACCTTGATGGGAGGCAGACCTTCCAGAGCCTCAACAACGGCCTTGTTGGTCAGCTTCAGAGCCTCGTCAATGGTCTTGCCCTTGATGAGGTCGGTCGCCATGCTGCTGGTCGCGATGGCTGCACCGCAACCGAAGGTCAGGAACTTGACATCAACGATAACATTGTTCTCGATCTTCAGGTACATCCGCATGATGTCGCCGCACTTGGGGTTGCCGACTTCACCGACACCGTTTGCATCGGGGATCTCACCGACGTTGTGCGGATTTGCGAAATGCTCCATGACCTTTGCGCTATACATACTTGCCATTTTACTGCTCTCCCTTCAGGCTGAACTGACGAGCCTTGTTCTGACCCTGCAGCCACATACAACTCATTGCGCGGCGGCGAGGAATGACCTCTTCCAGCACATCGCACAGGTATTTTGCTTCTTCCATCGTGTTCTGCGGACCAAAGGTGAAACGCATCGAACCGTGGCCGATCTCTTCCGGCACGCCGATGCTCAGCAGAACATGGCTCGGGTCAAGGCTGTCGGAGTTGCACGCACTGCCGGTAGAAGCGCAGATATTGTGCATATCCAGATCCAGCAGGATGGTCTCACCTTCCAGCCCCGGGAAGCTGATGTTGACGTTGCCGGGCAGACGAGGTGCGCGGCCGCCGTTCAGACGAGCTTCCGGGATATTCTTCAGAACGCGGTCGATGACGTAATCGCGCAGTTCGCTCTCATGCTTCATGCGAGCCTCAATGTTCGAGGTTGCCATCTCCAGAGCCTTGCCCATGCCGGCAATGCCTGCAACGTTCTCCGTACCTGCACGGTGGCGAGCTTCCTGGCTGCCGCCGTCGATGAGGTTCTGGGGCCAGACACCCTTACGGCAGTAGAGTGCGCCAACACCCTTGGGGCCGTTGAACTTATGGGCACTCATGGAGAGCATATCGACGCCCAGTTCCTTGACATCCACAGGGATAGCACCCACAGCCTGAACTGCGTCGGTGTGCATCCAGACGCCATGCTTGTGGGCGATCTCAGCGATCTCCTTGATAGGCTGGATGGTACCGATCTCGTTGTTTGCCATCATGATGCTGACAAGAGCGGTATCGGGGCGGATCGCAGCCTCGACATCCTCCGGGCGGATATAACCCTCAGAGGTGGGGCGGATATAAGTGACCTCAAAGCCCAGACGCTCGAGAGCTGCCATGCTGTGCATGATGGCGTGATGCTCGAATGCGCTGGTAATGAGATGCTTCTTGTTCTGACGAGCCTTGGTGAAGGCAGTGCCCTTCACAGCCCAGTTGTCGGCCTCAGAGCCGCAGCCGGTGAAGAAGACCTCCGCCGGGGATGCGTTAATGGCCTTTGCGACCTGTGCGCGGCCAGCGTCCACAAATTCCTTTGCCTCGTAGCCAACGCTGTAATGGCTGCTGGGGTTGCCGCAGGCTCCGCTGAGAGCCTCGACCATCACAGCCAGCACTTCGGGAGCGCAGGCAGTGGTCGCAGCGTTATCAAGGTATACGACCTTTTCAGTTTCCATAGGGATCCTGTCCTTTCATCTGGATAAAATCCGGGTCCAAGACCCGGTAAAATCTCTCTTTTGACATTTTCTCCGCATCCTGTTCGCTTCAGGCACACAGAGCAACACTATATTTATACCCTAGTATTCCCACTATGTCAATATGAATTCGATAGATTCCGGAATTTGACCCTAAAATTTTCTGTTTTTACTTCTTTCCCTTGCCGGTCAGCTTTCCCAGCAGGACTTTCCAACGGGGGTATCCCCAGCGTTTGTCCTCCTCGAAATCATCCGCCAGCTTCCACGGGAAGGGCGAACCATCAAAATAGAGATTTCCGGCTTCGTCCACCCGGTCGAGCTTCTTCGGCAGGTAGTCTTCATCATAATAGCTCTTTTTCCGGTCGGGCAGGTTCCAGTGCAGGGTCCCGTCCTCGTCCATGCCGGACGCCCAGACGCCGAACACAAAGGTCGCCGCCTCGCCGTAGCAGTGCTGTTCCATCCGGATGGCACCATCATAATAGAACTTGATAACTTCCAGCGTACCGGACTCTTTCTTTCCATCCCGGCCCAGCGTCGGGCGGTAGTCCTGCTGATACCGGCAGCCGCAGTGACTTCCGGCAAACTGTTTCGGGTCAAAGCCCATAATTTTATCCTTTCTACCCTGCACTGCAAGGCCCACCAGTTTCCGTTTTACGATTAGACCTTCCCGGCCTGCCAATGGCTCCCACTCTGGGGGAGCTGTCAGCAAAGCTGACTGAGAGGGTTATCAGAAATGTCCCTCGAAATCTCCCTCGATCTCATACGGCCAGCTCAAGATGCCGCCAAGGTCATACAGATCGGTGTAACCCAGACTTTCCAGCTTCTGCACTGCATCCGAACTCCGCCGACCGGTGCGGCAGTAGATCAGCCACGGGGCGTTTTTGTCCGGCATCACCGCACCGGCACGGCTCAGCACCTCACCCAGCGGCAGCAGTTTTGCTCCCGGGATATGACCCACGGCATATTCGTCCGGTTCTCGGACATCCACCGCGATCGCCTTGCCTGCGTCCAGCAGGCGGATGGCTGCGGCAGCCTCGATTTTCTGACTCATCGTCTCATCTCCTCCGATATTCGCTATTTTCTCTATTATATGATATCAGACCTTTTTTGTTTGTACAAGAGTTTTCGCTTTTCAAATTCCGAGCGGCGTGCTATACTATAAAGAGTGAGCAAGGAGAGAAGAACGCTATGAAATTTTCGACCAAGAGCCGCTATGCACTGCGGCTGATGGCGGAGCTGGCCCGCTACGCACCCGGTACCACCGTATCGCTGAAAGAGATCAGCGAGCGGCAGAACCTCAGCTTGAAATATCTCGAGCAGATCGTCACCCCATTGGCACGGGTCGGTCTTGTCAAAAGCGAACGCGGCAGTCAGGGCGGCTACCGCCTGACAAAAGCTCCTGCCGATTACACCGCCGGGGAGATTTTGCGCGCCATCGAGGGCAGTGTCGCTCCCATCCCCTGCCTTGGCAGCGAGACGAACGAATGCCCGATGTCGGAACAGTGCTTTACCCTTCCCTTCTGGAGCGGTCTGGACGATGTCATCAACCAGTACATCGACAGCGTGACTTTGGAGCAGTTGGCGCAGAGCCTGCCGGCCGTTAAAGAGGGCTGCGGATGCTGCGGAACAAAAACTTGAAAAAATGTGCTTGACATTTCCCGTCTGATTTTATATAATAATTGAGCATCCAGTGGATGCAGCACATTTAGGGGTATAGCTCAGTTGGTAGAGCAGCGGTCTCCAAAACCGCGTGCCGTGAGTTCGAGACTTACTACCCCTGCCAGAAACGCACAGAGTCGCAAGATTCTGTGCGTTTTCTTTTTTCTGAAAAAATCGTGATGTATGGGCAGTTTTCACAAAAGATATTTGATTTTTTTGTAAACATGTTCATATAGACATTTCTCGCAAGTTGCGGTAACATAAATATACAAGATTGTTACTCTCCATGAGGCATTACTTGCAGATGTTTCCTTTGGCTTTTATGGCTTATGGGGCATAGTGTAAGTATCTGCTGTAAGGGGAGTTTTTCTTTTATTACTATAAAAACGGGGCGTGCCGGATATGGAGATTTTCAAAAAGATCAACAACAACGTTGCTCTGGCGCGTGACGCAAAAGGACGGGAGCTGGTCGTCTTTGGCAAGGGAGTCGGTTTTCCGGCCATGCCTTACCAGCTGAACGACCTGTCGAACATCCGTCGCACCTTCTACGATGTGAACGAGACGTATTTCGACCTGCTCCGTGACATCCCCGAGGAAGTTTTTCTCATTGCCGATGACATTGCCGACACTGCACGGGAAGAACTGGACTGTTCCCTCAGTCCGAATCTGACCTACGTTCTGGCTGATCATCTAAATTTTGCCATCCAGCGGTGCGAAAAAGGCATCGCTCTTCATACGCCGCTTGCCTACGACATCCGGCACCTGTATCCGCAGGAATACAGTATTGCAAAAGAGGCCCTGCATCTGATCCGTGACCGGCTTCAGGTAGATCTGCCTGATGAAGAGTCCATCAGCATTGCCCTCCACTTCATCACAGCGGAATCCGAGGTCGGTGACATGCACTCGACCATCCTGACCGCAAAGGTCATTTCGGAAATTTCCGGTCTGGTCGAGCAGACCCTCGGCGTCAAACTGGACAAGGACAGTTTCAGCTTTTCCCGGTTTGCGATGCACCTGCGGTATCTGGTCCAGCGGATGATGCACAGCAAAACCCTGAACGGTGAGAGCGGCACAGATTCGATGTTTTCCACCATCTGCCGGGAGTATCCCGACATTTACGGCTGTGTTCAGGAGATCAACGGTTTTCTGACAAAGACCTACGGCTGGCCCTGCAGCAAAGAAGAGCAGCTATACCTCATCATGCACATTCACCGTGTCTGTGCAGAGCAGTCTACAAAAGAATAACTCGATTTACGGATCGTTACCCACACGCAGCTTGTGGGGCGTTACCCAAAACAACAAAAAACTCGACGGCCTTTTTCTGACCGGATACGGGTCAGGTGTGTTTTGGGTATTTTTATTTTCGGTATATCCGCCATCCGGCGCGCGAGGATGGTGCGTTATATAAAGTTTACATTGAAAATATGAAGGAGACCTCTTTGCAGGTCAGTCAGAAAGGAGGACGAGTGCCATGCAGCAGCAGGAATTACAACAGATTTTTCCGCTGCTTGGCGGAGATGTGAATGTCGTCTCCGTCACCCGGCGTGGTTCCCGTCTCTCCATCACCCTCAAGGACGAAAGTCTTGCGGACACTGCGGCACTGACGGCTCTGCCGTTCGCAGCGTCTGTCAGTCTGCACAATGGACGTTTACGCCTTGAGATGACCGATTCAGCATATGAGGAATTCAAGAAGGAGAATTGTCTTATGGCTAGTAAGTACGATGGTCTTGCCCGCATTATCATCCAGAATGTCGGCGGCAAGGAAAACATCAATTCAGTCGCACACTGTGTCACCCGTCTGCGTTTCAAATTGAAGGATGAAGGCAAGGCAAACAAGGAAGTACTCGAATCCACAGATGGCGTCATCAAGGTCATGCAGGCCGGCGGTCAATATCAGGTCGTCATCGGCAATCAGGTCAATGATGTGTATGACGCAGTGTTGGCAGTCGGTCATCTAAACGCCGCCGGTGCTGTGGATGAGGATGGAAATGCAACGGAGTCGGACAGCAGCGATGGCGGCAAGAAGAGCCCGATTTCTGTGCTGATCGATGTCATTTCCGGCACCTTGCAGCCCACTCTGGGCGTTCTGGCTGCAACCGGCATCATCAAAGGTCTATTGGCTCTGTTCGATTTTATCGGCCTCATTCCTTCTACTTCCGGCACCTATCAGGTATGGTATGCAGTCGCTGACGGCTTCTTCTATTTCCTGCCCATCATTCTGGGTTACACAGCCGCCAAGAAGTTCAAGATGAACGAGTTCATTGGTATGGCTCTTGGCATCTCCCTGTGCTATCCTGCTATGGTCAATAGCACAGCTGGTGAGGTCCTAGGCACTGTACTTTCCGGCACGGCCTTTGAAATGAGCTATTATCAGACCTTTTTAGGCATCCCAATCATCATGCCTGCTTCCGGTTACACTAGCTCGGTCGTGCCTATCATCATCTCAGTTGCCATTGCCGCTCAGATCGAAAAGTACCTCAAGAAAGTCATTCCCGATGTTGTAAAGCTGTTCGTCGTTCCTTTCATTACCCTCGTTGTGATGGTTCCTCTGACCTATCTGGTCATCGGCCCCATCTCCAGCGTCCTGTGCAGCGTCCTGTCCCTGATCTTTAATGCCATTTATAGTATCCCGGTCGTCGGCGGCATCATTGGTGGTGTTCTGATCGGTGCTTTCTGGCAGGTTCTGGTCATCTTTGGCCTGCACTGGGGTCTGGTTCCTCTGATGCTCATCAATTACAGCCTGCTGGGTTATGACACCGTCCTCAGCCCGTACTTCTGCGTATCCTTTGCACAGACCTTCGTTGTTCTGGCGATCATCCTCAAGACGAAAGATGAAAAGACCAAAAAGGTTGCTATTCCTGCCTTCATCTCCGGCATCTTCGGTGTCACTGAGCCTGCCATCTACGGTGTGACACTGCCCAAGAAAAAGCCTTTCATCTATTCCTGCATTGCCGGTGCTGTCGGCGGCGCATTCACTGGCCTGATGAAGACTCGCAGCTATTCCATGGGCGGTCTAGGTCTGTTCGGTCTGCCCAGCTACATCGACACCACGGGCGATATGGGCATCACCAACATGATCTATATCTGCATCGCCATCGTTATTGCCTCGGTCGTCGGTTTTGTGTTGACCTATGCACTGTATAAGGACGAGAAATAATCCAACAAAACCGAAAATGCCCTGTAAGGCATCTGTGACAATATGATAAGTGTAAATGAGGAGAAAAGAGTTATGAGCGTTTTCCGCGACGATTTCCTGTGGGGCGGTGCCTGCGCTGCCAACCAGTTTGAGGGCGCATGGGATGTGGACGGCAAAGGCCCCAGCGTACCCGACATGTGTACTAACGGCTCCCACACCTCCCCGAAATGGGTGACAACTTCCATCCATCCCGACCGTCTCTATCCCAGCCATGAAGCCATCGACTTCTACCATCACTATGAAGAAGACATTGCCCTCTTCGCTGAGATGGGATTCAAAACGTTCCGAACCTCCATCAACTGGACTCGTATCTTTCCCACCGGCATGGAGACGGAGCCAAATGAGAAGGGTCTGGAGTTCTACGACAAGGTCTTCGACTGTTGCAAGAAGCACGGCATTGAGCCGCTGGTCACCATCAGCCACTACGAGCTGCCCTATGCACTGGTCGAGAAGTACAACGGCTGGGAATCCCGTGAACTCATCGAGTTCTACATGAACTACTGCAAGGCCATCTTCGAGCGTTACAAGGATAAGGTCAAATACTGGCTGACCTTTAACGAGATCAACTGCGGCACTATGCCAATGGGTTCTGTCCTCGAGACCGGCACCGTCCAGGGCTACGAAGGCCCCGTCTCAGAACTTCCGGACAACAAGCAGGCTCGTTTTCAGGCCCTGCATCACCAGTTTGTCGCCAGCGCAAAAGCCATTAAATACGCCCACGACAACTACCCTCAGTTCAAGATGGGCTGCATGATCTGCTTCATCACCAGCTATCCGCTGACCTGTGACCCGGCTGACGTCGTTGCCAACCAGCAGAAGATGCAGATCACCAACTGGTTCTGCTCCGATATGCACGTCCGCGGCGAGTATCCCTACTACATGAAGCGTTTCTTCGCCGAGAACAACATCACTATCAAGCAGGAGCCGGAGGATGCCGCTATCCTGAAGGCCGGCACAGTCGACTTCTACACCTTCAGCTACTACATGTCCAACTGCATCACCACCCACAAGGATGTCGAGGACGTGGGCGGCAACATCGTCGCCGGCAAGAAGAACCCGTATCTGAAAGCTTCGGATTGGGGCTGGCAGATCGACCCGATCGGCCTGCGCTACTCCCTGAACGAGATCTACGACCGCTATCATATTCCTCTGATGGTCGTCGAGAACGGTCTGGGTGCCTACGACCAGAAGTCTGAGGACGGCAAGATCCACGACAGCTACCGCATCGACTATCTGCGCCAGCACATCGAGCAGATGGCGGAGGCTGTCAAGGACGGTGTCGACCTGATGGGTTACACCCCGTGGGGCTGCATCGACCTCGTTTCCGCTTCCACCGGTGAGATGGCAAAGCGTTACGGCTTTATCTATGTCAACAAGTTTGACGATGGCACCGGTGACCTGAGCCGTGAGAAGAAGGACAGCTTCTACTGGTACAAGAAGGTCATCGCTTCCAACGGCGAAGACCTCGCATAATCTTCGATTTTCTTCCATATTGTTCAGCATCTGCCTCCCGGTTTTCCGCCGGGAGGCTTTTTTTTGCATCCAAAAGCCGTTCTTTTCGCATCTTTTTTCAGTTTTTCCGGATTTTATGCTTGACAATAGGCTGTTCATCCTGTATAATAAACTACGTTCCGGCGGTCATCCGTCGAGACGATGAACTTGAGCGATCATGGCCCGGTAGCTCAGTTGGTTAGAGCACCAGCCTGTCACGCTGGGGGTCGTCGGTTCGAGCCCGATCCGGGTCGCCATTTGCTGCTATAGCTCAGTTGGTAGAGCGCATCCTTGGTAAGGATGAGGTCTCCAGTTCGAATCTGGATAGCAGCTCCATAGCAAAACCACTTGAATCCTTTGAGATTCAGGTGGTTTTTTCTTGTTGTAAATTTTATTCTGGCGTGCTATAATACAAATAAAGAGAATGCTGTCCGGTAACGGTCAGCCCCTCCGTGCTAAGTCAAAAAGAAATGACCGTTCGCTTTGGAGAGAGCGTGGGCGGTCATTTCTTTTTGTTTATGTAGTTAAAAATAGTCCAGCTGATCTGAAAGGTAACAAAGATCGCCCCACCCAAAAGGCCGAGCAATGCAATCGTCTCTGTCAGTGTCATGAGCTATTCCCCCTTTCGCAGAAACGCATCGGGGGAACTGAAAACAAAAATTCACCTCTCCCGTGCGGCACGGAAGGGCTGACCGCCTACCATTAGACAACATTCTCATCCGCTATTATATCAAAGAACCGGAGTAGTTTCAACATTCCGGTTCTTTTCTTTTGGCGAAATGCACAAAAAGAGCCTGAATTTTCTCCAAGTCCATCAATTGAAGTTTGCTCTCGTTTGCGGTACACTAGATGCAAGCGATTTAGTTAATTTTTTCACATTTTGTCGAGAGTATTTGATATTTTTCTTGGAGGTATGCACTATGGCTCGTTTTACTCTTCCTCGCGATCTGTACCACGGCAAGGGCGCATTGGAGGCCCTGAAGACCTTTACCGGCAAGAAAGCCATCGTCTGCGTCGGCGGCGGTTCCATGAAGCGTTTTGGTTTCCTCGACCGTGCGGTTTCCTATCTGAAGGAAGCCGGTATGGAAGTCGAGCTGTTTGAAGGCATTGAACCCGATCCTTCTGTTGAGACCGTTATGCGCGGCGCAGAAGCCATGCTCAAGTTCGAGCCAGACTGGATCATTGCAATGGGCGGCGGTTCTCCTATCGACGCAGCTAAAGCAATGTGGATCAAATACGAGTATCCCGATATTACATTTGAAGAGATGTGCAAGGTTTTCGGCATTCCGCCGCTCCGCCGCAAGGCACACTTCTGCGCTATCTCCTCTACCTCTGGCACTGCTACCGAGGTGACTGCATTCTCCATCATCACCGACTATGCAAAGGGCATCAAGTACCCCATTGCAGATTTTGAGATCACGCCTGATGTCGCCATCGTTGACCCGGACTTGGCCGAGACTATGCCTAAGAAGCTGGTTGCTCACACCGGCATGGATGCGATGACCCACGCCATCGAAGCTTACGTTTCCACCGCACACTGCGACTATACCGATCCTCTGGCGATCTTCGCTATCCGGATGATTCAGGGCGATCTGGTCGACAGCTACAACGGCGACATGTCCAAACGTGACTCCATGCACAATGCACAGTGCCTCGCTGGTATGGCATTCTCGAACGCTCTGCTAGGCATCGTTCACTCGATGGCTCACAAGACCGGTGCAGCCTTTGCCGACTACGGCGCACACATCATCCACGGCGCAGCAAACGCAATGTATCTGCCGAAAGTCATCGCTTTCAATGCAAAGGACCCTGAGGCCAAGAAGCGTTACGGCGTGATTGCAGACGAAATGAAGCTGGGCGGCGCAAATGACGACGAAAAGGTTAAGCTGCTCATCGAGTACCTGCGCGGCATGAACGATGCGCTGAACATTCCTCACTGCATCAAGAATTACGGCCCGGATTCCTATCCCACCGAGCAGGGCTTTGTTCCTGAGGAAGTCTTCCTTGAGCGTCTGCCGGAGATTGCGAAGAATGCCATCGCTGACGCCTGCACTGGCTCGAATCCCCGTCAGCCCAGTCAGGAAGAGATGGAGAAACTGCTTAAGTGCTGCTACTACGACACTGAGGTCGATTTCTGAGAGCTTTAACTGAACCCCTTTTCCGACATTGATCGTTTCCCCCAAAAGACACAAGCCGCAGGTCTTAGCCCGACCTGCGGCTTGTGCTTTTTCCGGCTTTTCTATAAAACAAAAACACCCTGAAACTCAAAGGTTTCAAGGTGTCTGAGCTGGAGCTGCTATCCAGATTCGAACTGGAGACCTCATCCTTACCAAGGATGCGCTCTACCAACTGAGCTATAGCAGCACAATCACAGCTCGATTAGTTTACCATAAAAAGCGACGTTTGGCAAGGGTTTTCTGCAAAAAATTTGATTTTTTCAGCAAAAGAAGGGCTTCTGCAGCGCAAAAGCCCTTCTTCTTTCAATCATATCACTCAATCAGACCGTTCAGCAGAGCCAGGCACTTCCGGCTGTGCAGCTTACGGATCGCCTTTGCCTCGATCTGGCGGACACGCTCACGGGTAACGCCGAAGTCACGACCAACTTCCTCAAGAGTACGGGGGCGGCCATCGTCCAGACCAAAACGCAGGCGGATGACCTTCTCCTCACGGGGAGTCAGGCTCTTGAGAGCCTGATTGATCTGCTGTGCGACCATTGCGCGGTCAGCTGCCTTGCCGGGAGCCTCGGCGTTCTCGTCAGCAACGAAATCGCCCAGCGAGGAATCCTCTTCCTCACCGACCGGGCTTTCCAGACTTGCCGGCTCCTGCGCCATCCGCTGGATCTCACGGACACGCTCGACGCTCATATCCATTGCCTTTGCCAGCTCTTCCGGCGTCGGCTCATGACCGTTCTGGTAGACCAGCTGGTTCGTCGCCTGACGCATCCGGTTGATGGTCTCGACCATATGGACCGGGATACGGATGGTACGAGCCTGATCCGCAATCGCACGGGTAATGGCCTGACGGATCCACCACGTTGCATAGGTCGAGAAACGGAATCCACGGTCGCAGTCGAACTTCTCAGCCGCTTTGATAAGGCCGATGTTGCCTTCCTGGATCAGGTCGAGGAAAGCCAGATTATGGCCGACATGCTTCTTTGCAATCGAAACGACCAGACGCAGGTTTGCTTCGCTCAGGCTGCGGCGTGCATTCAGACCGTCACGGCGAGTTTTGAGCAGCTCCTGACGCTTTTCCTCGGTCAGGGGGCCATTCTCGATGGCCTCCATTGCCTCTTCCTCAGCGGCCTTTTCCTCAGCGTCCTCGTTGGACTTTTCATTGCCGTCTTCATCGAGGTCTTCAGTGTAGCTACGGCTGTTCTCGTCTTCCTCAAACGAGAAGCGTGCGCTGTTCTTCTTAATGTATTCGGGTGCGCCGTACTTTGCACGGTCAGCCTGCAGGATGTGCGCAGCCTCGGCACCGGCGTGGATACGCTTGCTCAGCTCGACTTCCTGTTCCGCACTCAGCAGAGGGATCTGGCCGATCTGCTTGAGGTAGTTCTTGACCGGGTCATCCAGCAGCTCATCCATTGCTGCTTTCAGATCCGCCGGGTTTTCCTCGTTCGGATCGTCCTCATTCTCATCGCCCAGACCCAGCTCATCGCTGTTGTTCTCAGCGTTCTCGACCTCTGCCAGAATGCTGTCCACATCCAGACTGGTATCCGCCTCGGACTCATCCAGAATCTTGATTCCTCGCTCCTCCAGAAGTGTATAGAGCGTTTCTACATCCATTCTGCACTGTGAAGCCAGAGCCTTTGCCTCCTGCGCAGACAGAGTGCCCTCGCCCTTCGTCAACAGTTCCTTTAAAGTCATGCCCATTTCGCTCTCTCCTTTTCACTCTGGGGAAAATCCCTCGCAGGGATATTATGATATCGTTGTTCCAGTGTCATCAGATCACCAGACCGCCGTTCACACCGAACACCTGTCCGGTAATGTACCCGGCATCCTCTCCGGCCAGAAAGACTAGCAGTTTCGCCACTTCATCCGCCGTACCCAGCCGCCCGACCGGAGTTTCCTCGGCCAGAGCCGCTTTATCCTCAGCGGTAAACGAAGCCATCATGTCAGTGTCGATAACACCCGGAGCCACACAGTTCACGGTGATTCCGCTGGGGCCTTCCTCTTTCGCCAAAGCCTTTGTCAGGCCGATCAGACCTGCCTTTGCCGCCGAGTAATGTACCTCGCAGCTTCCTCCGGTCTGGCCCCACATGCTGCTGACCGTCAGGATGCGGCCATTTTTGCGGCGGATCATCCCCGGCAGTGCCAGCTGACACAGATTGAATGCACCCGTCAGATTGACATCCAGCATCCGCTGCCATTCCTCCGGCGTGATGTCAGTGAACAGCTTCTGCTGCGCAATGCCTGCATTGCTGACAAGCACATCCACCCGGCCCATCGCCTGTTCTACGGTATGGAAGGCCAGCTCACAGCTGGCGCGGCTGGCAACATCGCACTGTACCACCGTGCAGCCCGGCAGCTCTTTTTCGAGGGCTGCCGCCGCATCCGCGTGGGTATGATACAGCACCGCTACCCGGTAACCTGCGGCGTAGAACGCCCGTGCTGCGGCAGCACCAATCCCCCGGTCACCGCCCGAGATCAGGACAATGCGCCCATTGGATGCCGCCTTTGCAGCCGGTTGAAACTCCGGCTCATATTCCGGTTCCAGAATCTGCGGTTCTTCGGATTCCGGCTGCGGTTCCGGTTCAGGAGCTTTCCGCATCCGGAAAATGTCCGGAAGGATACGGGTCGCTTCCTCAGAGACCACCACGGTCGGCTCTTCCGTTTGTTTCGGAATTGCCACCTTGACGTCTTCCTCCGGCTCCGGCTGTTCCGCCTGTTCCGTCGGGAGCTTTACCGGTTCCTGCGTGTCGTCGCCTTCGTCGTTCATATCGAAGGTCAGTTCAAAATCGTCATCGTACAAGAGTTCCGCCTCCTGTCACTTGTTCTCTGCCCGAAGCAAATCTCCCACTCGGGCAGGAAAAACTTGTCAGCCTGCTCTTTCGGCGGAGCTGCGCTCTGTCCAATTCTCCGGTCAAGGCCGGTACTGCGGCGCGCCCACCGACTCTGCGAGTGGTATCGACAAGTTTCCATTTAATAATATAGCACAATTTGACGAAAAAAGAAAGTGGGAACGACCGGTTTTTCACGCAGTTCCCACTCTTTTTTCATCCGTTTCAGCTTTTTCAGATCTTGACCGGCGGTTTCCACTTTGGTTTCCCGGCCCTCTGTTCACGCAGGCGGAGAAAAAACGCCTGAAGCAGCTCCTGCGCTTCCTCTGCACGCAAGCCGCTTTCCAGTTTTGGATGGTGATTGAACGGCATCTCGAACAGGTTCGTCACCGAACCGCAGCAGCCGGCCTTGATATCCGCTGCACCATAGACGACCCGTTTGATCCTGCTGTTGATGATGCCGCCGCTGCACATCGGGCAGGGTTCCAGCGTCACGAACAGCTCGCACTGCCACAGCCGCCAGCCGCCCAGCTTTTTGCAGGCCGCGTCGATGGCCAGCAGCTCAGCATGATGGAGGGCGTTTTTCTCGGTCTCCCGGGTGTTGTGCGCCTGTGCAATGATCTCTCCATCCTTCGCAATAACAGCTCCTACCGGCACTTCACCCAGTGCGGCGGCTTTTGCTGCTTCCTCAAGGGCAACGCCCATCAGTTCATAGTCGGTCATCCGATTCCCCTTTCCGCCAGACTTCCGGCGACCACAAGTCCATTGTTCAGCAGATGAAGAAACAGCCCTGTCCAGAGGTTTCCCGTTTTTTCCGCCGCCCATCCAAAAATCAATCCCATCCCGAGAGCATAGCATTTTGCTTTCAGGCTCCCGTGCAGAGCCGCAAAGAGCAACGCCTGCAAACAAATCGCTGCGTTCGCGCCCAGCGGTCGCAGGCAGAACTGCATCCCACCCCGGAAAACCAGCTCTTCCAGAACCGGCAGAAAGAGACACACCCTCAGAAAGTCGCTCAGTGTTTTAATGTTCGCCGCTCCCATTCCGCCCGACAGCAGGCTGAAAATCAAGGCCAACGCCACCCAGAGCAGGACCGCAGTGCCGACCGCTTTTTTCTTTTCGCATTCCATCCCGTCTTTCTCCTGTCTATTTTGAAGGTTTTGCGGACATTGTACCACATTTTTCTCTAGCGGTACAGGGAGTTTTGCGTTCTGACAAGATTTTTTATCTCAAAAGATTGACTTTTCTGGTATGCTTCTGGTATACTTTTCTCGACTTTTTTCAAAAAACGTTGTTTTATTACCGGGAGCATCTGCCCCACGGAGGTATTTATTGTATGATTCGCATTCTCACCGATTCCGCGTCTGACATCCTGCCTGCCGAAGCCGCAGAGTTGGGCGTGACTGTCATTCCGCTGAATGTCACTCTCGAGGATGGTACGGTCGTCCGGGATGGTGTCGACCTGACCCCCTCTGAATATTATACGCACCTTGCATCCTGCCGTAAACTTCCCACCACCAGCCAGCCCAGTCCGGAACTGTTCGAGCGGTTCTTCCTCGAAGCTTCCGCCGCCGGGGATGAGGTCATCGGCATCTTCCTCTCCCACGAGCTGTCCGGTACCTACCAGTGCGCAAAACTGGCCGCAGACATGGCAAATGTTGATAACGTTCTCTTCGTTGATTCTGAGTCGGTCTGTCTCGGCGAAGCTCTGCTGGTGCGTCTGGCCGTTCATCTGCGTGATTCCGGCAAAACGGCCGGACAGACTGCCGCGATCCTCGAACACGCAAAGGAGCATCTGCACCTCGTCGCCGCCATCGACGACCTGAAATACCTCCGCAAGGGCGGCCGCCTGCCTGCAGCCGTCGCCGTGGCTGGCGGTATGCTGGGCATCAAGCCACTCATTACCATTAAAGAGGGCAAAGTCGCAATGGCTGGCAAAGCGCGCGGACTACCCGGTGCCTATGTTGCCCTTTTCAAAAAAATCGAGGAGCTTGGCGGCGTCAATCCTTCTTTTGCAGCTTTGGCCGGTTACACCGTCTCGACCCGTGAGGTCGCTCCCATCCAGACTTATCTCTGCGACACCCTGCATCTTGAGCAGCCGCTCGTCCATCAGATTGGCTGTGTCATCGGCACTCATGCCGGCCCGGGTGCCTTTGGACTCGCATTCTTCGACAAAGAGCTTACTATCGAGTAATTTCTCCGTTTTCCAAAAGCATCTGCCCTTCTCTATCCAGAGCCGGGCAGGTGCTTTTCTGTTTTTCACCTTTCTGTCATTCCGTTTTCACAAGGTTTAAGAACGATTTAAGGATTTCATCCGGGTAAACTTAAGGTTCAGGCGGTATACTCCAGTCAGTAAACAAAAGAAATTCAAAGCCCCATCAACGGGAGAAAGGCATTTATTATGAAAAACACTTTGAAGACTATCGCCATGCTCAACCTGTCCGCTTGTGTCCTTATCGGCGGCGCGATCTCCAGCTTTGCCGCTGCGCCCACCTCAACCACTGCCGCAGTCATCAGCCACAAGACCAGCACCTGCGGCACCTACGATGATGTTTCCAATGACAATGCGACCATCGTAGCACAGTTCAAAAACGCAGACGGCACTATTAGCAGCTACACCATCTGCGCTGAATGCGGTCAGGTAAACGGGACTGCCACCCTTACCAAGGTCAGCAACGCTTTTGCCAACTTCAGCGGCCTGAATATTTACACCGGTACGCTGGATAATGGTGAAAGAGTCATGACCGTGACCTGTCTGGGCGGTCAAGGTGCGATCACTGATGTTTCGGCAAATATCGAGCTGCCTGCATCCGTCGTTGATGGCTACGATCTCTATCTGGTAAATGCGGACGGCACTGAGACCAAGTTGGATGTCTCCATCGGCCGGAAAGCCTTCGTCAAGGTCAACATGAAGGATGGCGCGGCTCTCATCCACATGGTCGCACAGAGCAACTCTTGAATCTGATTTCCTCTGCTTTGGAATATAATAATGCCCTCGGGACACATTTTTCGGCTTCCCGAGGGCATCTTTTTGCTTTTACAGAACTGCGTCCGAGAGGAGCTTTCCAAGCAGGAGGACAAGCACCACCATCATCATGGGGCGGATGAATTTTGCTCCCTTTTTCAGAGCGAAGTGGGAGCCCAGCATATTTCCCACAATGCCGCTGACTGCGCAGGGGATACCGACCGAGAAGACCACAAGACCGCTCATCAGATAGGTGATCAGACTTGCGTAGTTACTTGCCAGATTCAGGACTTTTGCGTTGCCGTTTGCCGTCCGAAGGTCAAATCCCATCAGGGTGGTAAAGGCGATGATTGCAAAGGTTCCGGTTCCCGGGCCAAACACGCCGTCGTACAGGCCAATCGCCAAACCAATCAGGAGAGCAAGTGCAATTTTCTTCGGATTCAATGTACCATCATCGTGATTTTCATCTGGAAGTTTCCGCCGCCACAAAATCAGCACCGCCGCGATGGGAAGGATGATGAACATCATGGTACGGAGCATTTCATCGCTGAGCAACAGGACGATGTGGGAGCCGAGCGCACTGCCAGCAAAACTGCCAATTGCCGCAAGGATGCCGATTTTGACGTTCATTGCGCCGTTTTTGAAAAAGTTGACCGTTGCAAAGGTCGTACCGCAGGCTGCACTGAATTTGTTGGTTCCATAGGTGTAATGCACCGGTAGACCTGCGAAAAGGTAGGCCGGCAGGCTGATGAGTCCGCCGCCGCCTGCTGCTGAGTCCACGAAACCAGCAAAACCGGTCATCACCATAAGAAACAGGAGCATGGGCAGGGATATCTGTATACTTTCCGTCATAGTTCCCTCTTGTTTTGTCTTTTACAGGTTCTCTTCAAAGAACCGCATTGCATTGCGGTAGAATATTTTTTCCACTTCATCCTCGGTAAAGCCCTCTTTTCGCAGAGCCTCAACCAACAGCGGCATCTTGTCGCAGCTGTCCACCTCAAGGTGACCGCCAATACCGTCAAAATCGCTGCCGAGAGCGATCATGTCGATACCGCCCACCTGTTTGAAGTGAGCCGCATGTTTTGCCATCAGAGCCGCCGTACTGCGGCAGAGTTCCGGGCCGGGCTGGTTATCAAGGAATGCCGCACAATAATTCAAACCGGACAGGCCGCCCCGTTCTGCAATGACTCGAATCATCTCATCCGTCAGGTTGCGGCAGTGGGGTGCCAACGCCCGGCAGTTGGAATGGCTGGCAACAAAGGGCCGGGTGCTGTGTTCCGCAATATCCCAGAATCCCTTATCCGACAGGTGGCTCACATCAGCGATGATGTGCAGACGCTCCATCTCAGCGAGGAACTCAAAGCCTTTTTCTTTCAGGCCCGTCTCGGTATTGGGCTGGCAGGGCCAGAGCCGGTGTGCCTCGTTCTGAGGAATAACATTCGGACTTGCAAGCTCATTCTCATAGTTCCATGTCAGGGTCATCATCCGGACGCCAAGCTCATACATCCGGCGCAGAACGCCCAGACTGCCCTTGCAGACGCCGCCTTCCTCAATGGTGAGCATACCGCTGATCTTTCCAGCCTCTGCGTTCTTGCGGATATCCGCCGCCGTGTAGACCGGCGCGATGCGGTCGGGATATTTTTCCATGATCCGCTTGAAAACGTCGATCTCTTCCAACGCCGTTACCAACGGGTCAGCTCCCGGCGTTTTATCGCCCAGATTGACGAATGCCGCAAAGCACTGGAGCATATAATCGCCCTTCTGCAATCTTTCAAGGTCGATATGCCCGTTGTTATGCTCAAAGCTCACGGATTCTCCGTTCTTTTCAGCACGGCGGAGAACACTCAGGGTGTCGCAATGCAGATCCCAGACTTTCATATTATTTTCCTTTCCTTTTATGCTTCGGTTTCCAGCAGTTCCAGCAGCTCATCCGGTTTCATCGAGAGGATGGCTCCATCGGCCGTGCCGGTCACAGTATCAGCCAGCAACTGCTTTGCCTGCTGTAATTCAACGATTTTTTCCTCAATGGTATCCTGCGCGATAAGCTTGTATACCTGAACCGGGTTCTGCTGACCGATACGGTAGGCACGGTCTGTCGCCTGATTCTGGGCTGCCACATTCCACCACGGGTCGTAGTGGATGACGATATCCGCCGCCGTCAGATTCAGGCCGGTACCGCCTGCACGCAGTGAAATGAGGAAAACGCTCACTTCGCCGTTGTTGAACCGGCGCACCAGTTCGGCACGGACAGGTTTCGGGGTCGAACCCTGTAAGGTAAAGTGACTGATACCTTCGGTATCCAAACGCTTCGCCAGCAGGTCGAGCATCGAGGTGAACTGACTGAACAGCAGGATGCGGTGTCCGCCCTCGACCGCCGAGGTCACCAGTTCAGTGCAGGCGTCCAGCTTCGCGCTTCCGCCTTCCCAGTTGTCCGCAATCAACCTCGGGTCGCAGCAAATCTCACGCAGCCGCATCAGAACGGCAAAGACTGCCATCTTGTCTTCCGGTTTTGCCGCACGCAGTTTCTCGCGAGCATCCACGACTGCCGCCAGATAGAGCTTTCGCTGCTGCTCTTCCAGCTCGATGCGATACACATTCTCCGTCTTGGGCGGCAGCTCTTTCAGAACTTCCGACTTCATGCGCCGGAGGATAAATGGACCGGTCAGCTGATTCAGCCGCCGGGTCGCGGCCTTGTCCTCCTCCTGCACGATGGGCTTCTCGAACCGGCTGCAAAAGCTTTTGTACGAAGGCAGATATCCCGGCATCAGGAAGGAGAAGATGCTCCACAGCTCACCCAAGCGATTTTCCACCGGCGTACCAGTCAGCGCGAACCGCACCCGGCTCCTGACCTGACAGACCGCCTTGTATTTCTGGGTCGTGTGGTTCTTGATGGCCTGCGCCTCGTCGAGGATACAGGCATAAAATTCCTGTTTTTCGTAGAGGGCATCGTCACGGCGGAGAAGATCGTAGCTCGTCACAACAAGATCGGCGTCCGCCCAGCTTTCGGCCAGTTCTGCCCGGTGTGCGGCATCGCCATCGACCACAATACATTTCAACTCCGGCGTGAATTTTTCGCATTCTTCCGCCCAGTTCAGCACCAACGACGCCGGGCAGACGATGAGATTTGGCAAAAGTGGCTCGTCTTGTCGGCCCTGATGGGATTCCTTCATCGAAAGCAGATAGCTCAGCACCTGCACCGTCTTGCCCAGACCCATATCATCGGCAAGGATTCCACCCATTCCATAGCCATCCAGCGTCCGGAGCCAGCGGTAACCATCTCTCTGGTATTTGCGCAGAACCTTTTGGAGTGATGCCGGAGGTGTATACTCGCTGTCTTTGACCGCGTGGAAGCTTCGGCTGATACGACGGAACGCATCGTCACGGTCGAACCGGACTTCATTCTGTCCTGACAACGCCCAATCGAGGCTGGGTGCGCGGTAGAGCGGCAATTGAGCATGGTTCTGTCCCAGTTTCGCGCCGGACAGTTCCAGCGTCTCGTTCAACTCGTCCAGCACTTCCAGCGAATCATCCAGCCGGAGCAGGCGGCCATCACGCAGGCGGTGATACCGCTTTTTCTGATGAAGCGATTTCAGCAGACCTTTCAGCTCGCTGACCGGGAACTCGCCGGTATCTACTTCGAGGTCAAGAACACTTCCCTGCACCGAAACGCCCACCGAGATTTTCGGCGGTGCGACCTGCAGATTCCGGAATGCTTCGCTCAGGTAAACTTCGCCTTCGCTCATCAGAGCCGGAACGCCCTCTTCCAAAAACGTATAGACCGTATCTTCATCGTAGGTGCTGTATTGACGCGCGATGCCATTTTCGCCTACCTCTACACTGGGTTCCAGATAGGTCGCCAGCAGCCGGGCTGCACGGCGTTCTACACGGGCATCTCGCAGAAGACCGGACGGCGTCTGTTCCGGCGTGACCCGGTCTTCGCCGTAGAGGAATTCTACATGGGCAACAATGGCTCCCATCTGTGGTGCATCCAGATAAAACTGCACCACCGGCTCCAACGGGATCTGATTCAGCAGCAGCCGGTCGGGGTCTTCAATGTTCAGGTTTGAGCCAAGCTCTGGCAGAACAAAACTGCAAAAATCCGCCGCATCTTTTGTTGAGAAGAATACACCCTCGCCGCTCAGAGTGTCGATTGCAGGCATCATTCGGGCAGATGCACTTCTCTGCACCTGCCAGAGGGTGTCCGTGTTGTACAGATAATCGAAATCCAACCCACGGCAGACCTGCAGTTTGGGGCTTATCCCGACCCAAACGCCGCCTTTTCGCTTTTCGACCTTCATCGTCAGCGCAGGTAGACCCTTTTTGAGCCAATATCCGCCCACCTGACCAGTCGGCTCATAGAGCTTTACCAAAGCATCCAGAATCTCACCCGTCAGCGGCTCACTTCCGGCCGGCACACCGCCATAGATGCTACTGCTGCTCGAACGCTGAAAGGCATCCAGACTTTCCTTTGCATCGTTCAGACGGTGCAGAAGCTTCAGCAGTTCCTGCGATTCAGGCGTAAAGGCATCCCACCGATGGAGGAACGCCAGTGATTTTCCGTAGCTGACACTGCGCTCTTTTTCAATATCTTCCAGCAGCTTGGGAACGCTTTTGACGATATACTGCCGTCCGCCGTCCGAGATGCGGAGACGCAGCAGTGGCCGGTTTTCATATTCAAGGTTGAGTTCCGGTTCCAGCTCTGCAAAATGCTTTCTCTGGTCCGATGCCGACACAACGCCCACATCAGCCAGTGCGTCGTCCTGATACTTTCGCAGCAGGTCTTTTGCGCGCCAGTCGGATTCCGGTTCATCCTCACGCCATTTCCGACCAAACAGCATCTCAAGGCTGGACATATAGTTGTCCTTCTTCGGCGGTTCCGGCAGACCTGCCACACCACGCACCACGCCCGGAATGCTCTCCGGCCGCTTTTTCGGGGATCGTTTTGGCTCGTTCTCCTCATCTTCGCTGTCCACAAGCAGCACCGCACCGATATGCTTGCAATAATCGCCCTCGCCGTTCTGGTTATAGGGACAGTTGCAGGACGCACTGACGAATGTTCCATTCTCCCTCAGCCAGACCTGCGTTTCATAGATGTCTGTTCCTTCTACCCATGCCGTTAGATGCCGGACTCCTTTTTTGTTTGTTTTGCAATCCACCGACATAACATGACTTTTGTATCTTTTCGCTCGCGCAAAAATCGTATCGCCCAGCAAATTTCGGATGTCCTCTTTGTCCACAGGTCTTCCTCCCCTCGAAAAACGCTTTATTGGTTAAGGATACCGCACCGCCCCACCGGATGCAATAGATTTGCGCAAAAAAATCCCACACCCTTTTACAGGTGCAGGATTTTCATCTCACTTCTTCTGTTTGAATTTTAGCGGTGTCTGCATCTCGGCGCGGATGCGGAGTAGGTAATTCCGTGTCCGCTCGGTGCTGCGCAGGATGGCGTCCACCTGCTCTTTCTGCTGTCCGGTCAGGTCATCCTCTGCCAGCAGTTCCGCGTTCCCTTGAATGATGCTCAGCGGCGTTTTCAGCTCGTGGGAGAGCTGGATGATCTGCTCGCGCTGTTTCTGCTCCATGCTCCACTGCTTTTGTAAGCTGCCGGTCAGCTCCTGTCCCATCAGCTGCAATGCGTTCAGAGCCTCGTCGTATTCCTGGACTTTTGCACCCGTGAACTCGACCCCGTCCATCCCTTTTTTCTCCGCCACCTGCCGGGAAGCCTCGGTCAGCCGCCCCGTCTCAACGGCCAGAAATTTCGCCGTCCGGTGGGTGCATCCTGCGATGACGCCCACCAGCAGCAGAAATCCCAGCAGAATATGACAGGTCTGCACATCCGGCAGTTTTCCGCGCAGAGCCGGGTTCGCATACGGAACCGAATAGTCGAACTGGAACAGGCAGACCGTGCCGTCTTTCAGTTCCGCGCTCATGTAATACTGCGCATACCCCAGAAAGAACCTTTTCTGCGAACCGTTGTATTCATATTCCAACGCCTTTTGCAGGTGTTTCGCGTCCATATTGGTTTGGAGCAGCTCTTCTCCGTCAAACAATGCGTACCGACAGAGCGTGTCAAGCCCGGCATCGTCGAAGCTTTCTGCTGTCATACCGGAAGCCATCTGTACCGCCTTTGTGGTGGCATTTGCGGCCGTGTTCGCAGCCAGAAACAGTCCGCTGTTTATCACCAAGAGCAATACCACAAACCACAAAACCGCCGCCAGAACGCAGGATACCGCGCACAGAGCCAGATACCGGAGCAGGACGCTCCGCAGAGAGATCAGTTTTCGCTTTTCCATTGGTATCCCACTCCCCACACGGTCTTGAGCAGCTGTTCCGGGTCGGAAAGTCCGGCTGTCCGCAGTTTTGCCCGGATATTTTTGATGTGCTGGGTGACGGCGGTGTCGTCCGCCGTACCATCCACCCCGAATACTGCCTCATAAATTTGCTCTTTGCTGAACGTCTGCCCGGCGTAAAGAGCAAGGTACTCACAAATTGCATATTCGGAGCGTGTCAGTGGCAGCACCGAGCCGTTTACCGCCATGTTTTTTGCCGCAAGGTCGAACTCCGCACCGCCCCGAAGGATGCGGTGAGAGGGCGTCCGGTTCTGTCTCCGCAGATGTGCTGACACCCTTGCCCGGAGTTCAGCGATACGAAACGGCTTTGCTAAATAGTCATCCGCACCGATTCCCAGCCCTTCCAGCACCGCCGGTTCATCCGTTCGGGCCGAGAGAAATAAAATCGGCGCGTCGGTCTGGTTCCGGATGCGACGGCAGACAGCAAATCCATCTTCGTCCGACATCATGACGTCCAGCAGGATACAATCCGCCCAGCGGCAGAGCGTTTCCGTCACCAGTCCGCCGGAGGTCTTTACTGTGACTTGATGTCCATCCCGTTCCAGAGCTGTTTTCAGCAGCCTGCCGAGGTCGCTGTCATCATCCACCACCAGAATCTTCGCCATAACTCACCTCAAAAGCTGATACGCCGCGCAGGACACCCCATACAAGATGTAGACATGTGCCGGATAGAACCAGTAAAACAGCCGCTTGTGGCCGCTTCCACGGGTGCCATTGTATTGGAGCATCAGCAGTGCCGCCGCAATGCCGAACCACTCGTAATAGGTCGTGAACATCTGCGAAAATGCGAAATCGGGCTGACCGCGCACCGCCAGATAGACATACAGAAACTCCCACAGGAAAGTATTCAGCGACCATGCCGCAAGCTGGATCTTCCGATGATTCCGGAACAGATAGAGCAGAACGCCGCCCAGCAGAAAGCTCCAGCCGCCATCCGTGATGCTCGACCACATAGGCAGCGGACTCGTTATCACAAATGCCAGAACCGTGGACGCGAGCGGCATCTGCTGCACCTGCGGAAACAGACGCAGAAACCCGGCGACTACGAACGGCCACAGCAGCACTGCAGCAATCGACAGAACACCTTTTCCATATTTCTTCTCCCGGAGCCAGTCGATACCCTGCCAGACGATGCAGAGCAGAACAAAATCCTGAAAAATCGCATTGGCCGGGTAAAAGCCATCGCTGCGCCGGAATGCCCCGGCATATATCATAAAGAATTCCAGTGCCGCCATTCCTGCGCCGATGGCCCAGATACGCAGGAAATAGCGTTTCCGGTTATGGGTGTGTGCAAAACCCTCCACCGTGCAGAACAGAAACAGCGGCGCACCCAGCCGCCCCAGCATACTGAACCACTCCGGGATAACCCCGGTGAACTCAAAAAAGTAATGGATGTGGTCCAGCACCATCACAAAAAGCCCGATGAACTTGAGCTGTGTGCCGGATAACCCTTTCTGTTTTTCTAAAATCTCTTCCATCTCCAAAATCCCCTTTTTCGGTTTGATGTTTCCAGTTTAACAGGGATTTCTGTAGAAATTCTGAGGATGCGAAAATTTCAGAGCCGTTGCGTCAGGCGCGCATCTTTTCCATACCAGAAAAAGCGCACCCACAGCAGAACAACACCCAGCAGAAATCCTCCCACTGCCATCGTCAGGAGCGAAATACTCGCCAAAACAATATTTCCAAGTGTTCGGTGCAGAACTTCTCCAATCAAATACAGCACGGCAACATACAACACCAAATAAACCGCACATTTCACCTGATGTTTGCAGGGCGGAAAGCCGACCTGCTCCATCATCCAACGGAACAAATAGTACGACGACAAACAGGACACCACAAACTGAACCAGATAACCCAACGAAAGCTCAAACCGAAAATCCGGAATCAGCGGATAGAGAAGCATTCCTTCCACTCCCCATCCAAAAAAGCAGAACAATGGAATTTCAATCGTGAAAAAGTCAAACCAGCTCAGCCGTTTTAAACTTGGCTTCACTTCTTCTACAAATGTTTCTGCATCCGAAATTACATTAAAAAGTTCTTTTTCGTCTTCATTTGCATGGATTGCCATGTCGATCAAGTCACTCCGGATAAGCTCGACGCCGCAGATATCCCAGCTGACCCTCCGCAGATAACGGATGATTTCCCGAATCTGCTTCTGACTTGTCTCTGAGACGAATTTCAAACGCATGTGGTTTGCTTTTCTCAATGTAAAGTAGTTATTCATCCGTTTTTTCCTCCTTGAAGATTTTTTCGACCAGATGACAGAGCTGATTCCAATCCTGACAAAATGCTGCAAGTGCCGCCTGCCCTTTGGCCGTCACAACATAATACTTTCGGCTTGGCCCCTTGGGAGACGGCCTGCGTTCTACCGTCACTTTTTCCTGCTGTTCCAACCGGAGCAGCAGGGGATAAAGTGTACTTTCACTTAGGTCGGTAAACCCTTCATTTTTCAGCTGCATTACGATTTCGTAACCGTATGTCGGTTCCTGGCTGATAAGTTTTAAAACGCAGAATTCCAAAACGCCTTTCAAAAGCTGCGTGTTGTTTTCCATTGGACTTCCTCCTTTCTGCTCCGGTATTATGTTTTACATAGTAGTTTCGTCTACATTGTATTACATAGTAGTAAATCTGTCAAGAGCTGCAAACAAAAACTCCCACATCTTTTACAGATGCAGGAGTTCAATTTTAATGATTCTGAACGGTCAGTTGCTCACAGTCGCACTTCTGAGAGAGGAATTTCCACAAGCGATGTGCAAAAGCCGCCATGATGCCGCACATCAGGACAAAACTCATCACAAAATAACTGGGTTTTTGATTTGATATAGCAAAACCCCCGAGGAAGAATCCTCGAGGACTTTAGTTTAAGTCGGCAACTACCTATTTTCACGCGCCGTTTCCAGCGAACTATCTTGGGCACGAGTGAGCTT
>ERZ808240.1446-NODE-1446-length-29376-cov-11.627980_pt1 | contig 29376 bp, 32 predicted proteins | sample MGYA00521084_ERZ808240 | MGnify/ENA primary metagenome ERZ808240 (study PRJEB31516, sample SAMN03275571) | gut metagenome | biome: mammalia-associated habitat; material: feces | host: Papio cynocephalus | place: Kenya | collected 2012-08-06 ... | reverse complement strand
TACATTAGATACTAATTCCTAATTTTATTTTACATGCAAGTATGCTATACTGACAGTATCATACAAAAAGGAGACTACTTATGAATAAAAAAGCTGAAAACTTTAAAAAATTTCTTGATGAACACCAAATCCAGGATTTTACCGTAGATGTACCGGAAGATGACTCGCTGCATTCAGCCATCTTTCGCTCCAATCTCACTATAAACGGCACCAACATCCCTACTATTTTTATTCTCGATGACAGCATATACGGTATGATTCGCGTTTTTATCGCTCCGAACGCACTGAACGGCAAAAATCTGGAAAGCTTGTCTCAATTAATGAATGAATACAATTTGACGTATAAATCATTCAAATATTTTACCGACAACGACGGCTCTTTGATTTTGGATACATGCCTGATTCTGCCTACGGACGAAATAAACGGCGAAGTTGTCTATGCCTTGTACCGCAACATCATTCAACATCTGGAAAGTGCGTATAAAGACATTATGAAAGTAATTTGGGCATAATAGGCTGTCGATTGGGGGTACTGCAGCAAGCAGTGCCTCTTTTTTTGTGCAAAAAAGACACGCCGAGAGGTTGGCTCGACGTGCCGAATACATATTCTGCAGTACACATTCCAGAAGGAGAGGTATTTCCCAGGGGTAATGTTACAGTGTACTGTCAAGAATATACATGCCGTCATCATAGATTGATAACCACATCTATATTATACGTACTGCTCTTATAAATATCTACTCCAAACGGGTCAAAAATAGCCCATTCCGACATTTATTTTTAATATCATTTCTTTTTTCATCATGACAAGTTCTTTTCGTATATATTTTCTCTGCTGTCATGCTCATACTTGCACAGACTGATGCAGGCGCCTGTAATCTTTAGGCAGTATGCCTGTATGCTTCTTAAAGGCTGCCGAAAATTTGCTGCAATTAGAATAGCCGACATACATCGCGATATCTACGATACTTTGATTGGACTGCAGCAAAAGACGCTGTGCTTCTTCTACGCGATATTCCTGTAAATACTGGCGGATCGACATCCCATATATCGCTTTAAATATACGTTTCAGCAGGGTCTGTGATATTGCATACTGCTCTGAAATTTCTTCAATTGTAAATTTTTCTTGTATATGCTGCACTAAATAGTCACGAATTGTCTTGACAAGTTCCACTTGATTTTGAGGAAAGCAAACTTTTTTCTTCTGCTTTTTGCAATCAATCGTACTGAGCATCAGCAATATTTCCACTACTTTTAACTGGCAGTATGGATAGCGTATGGAATCGGGAACATGATACAACTCTTGAAATAAATGTTTCATATCCTTGTTCTCTTCCATAATCATGCCAAAATCCGATTCCTGGCAAAACCGATTGCACAATTCTGCAATATCAAAGGACTTATCTCCCAAAATCCGATCTACGACAGGCTGGGCTTTTTGAATCGTAAAAACAATCGAAAGGCCATGATAATGCGCTCTGGGAAAATACGTAGTATGGCAAAATTCTTCATTGCTGCGCCAGCCAACAGACATGTCGCTGGGGCCCATATACAAAAATTCTCCATTCTTAAATTCACATTCCACACGGCCTTCTTCGCAGTGATTGATAGCAAACACATTGGGTACCGGCTGGGCATAGCAAGAAAATTGCTGAATATGCGCATCTAAATACACAATATCAATTCCCGGATATATTTTTCGTTTTGTCAGATGCGCATTCCCTGTCTTATTCGTGACTTCGATAACTGTTTTATCCGCACTTTCTTCAACAATTCGCATAGGACTTACGGCTGCCATGTCAATACCCTCCTTGATGATCTTTCAGATGATATTAGAACCGATACACCTGCCGGACTGTTTTGCCGTGTTTTAAGAAGCCAGCCCATAAAAAGACCGCTTCTGTGAGTTGAATTTCCAAAACATGCAGTATAACCGGCATAGCAGCGATTCGCTCTTTTGTAATGCCTTTTGCCGCTGCAATCGCCATGTATCCGGGTTCGTCTGGTTCTATCATACGGCATCTTCCTGTCAACTGCAAGCCTGCCAGCTTTTCAAATCCTGCATACGAATCAAAAACAGCTAACCCAACCTGGGGATTGCGGTACAAGTTGGCGAATTTTTTTCCGCCTTCACTAAACAGATAGATTTTCTTTTCGTCATACAGGTACTCAATCGGCGTTGCCCGCACAGCAGTACCCTGCCCCGTAGCCAGTGCACACGTAGTATGCTGGCGCAAAAAGGTTTCGATGGCTTCCAGCACTGTTTTATCATTTTCTCCGGGAGCGGCATGCAGCGCCTGCAGCCGTTCACCGGCCTGGATAATTTCTTCTGTTCCTGCCGCTGTATGAACACAAGCTGTATAACAAAGAGACTTCCCTGTGCATGTAGCGGCACGATCTTGTATCTCCTGCCATACCGTATCCGATACGTCGACGCCGATGATGCCGATTTCCTTTTGTGAAAGGTCTTGCTGCAGCACGGCTGTAACCCATGCCAAATCTGTTTTCGGGCCGACAGCCAGCAGAATGCGGCCGTATTGCCCCAAAGACGAGGCTGCCGTATATACCTGATAGCTGCTCATACTCACGATGCTGGCCATAATTTGCACTGTCATGCGGGATGCTTTTGTCCCATCATATAAAAACAACGTATTTGCCATAAAACGAAACGCCTTCTTTCTTCATATAATAAGAATTTAATTTTCTTTTTCAAAAGTATATTTATTATTATGTTATGAATGTAACAAAACCCATTTTATACAAAAAGACCGCAGCATGAGCCGCAGTCTTTTTCAAGGGAGTGTATAGAAAAGGTATCAAAATTTATAAGGAACCCTGCATGCGCTTCATGACCTGCTGAAGTTCTTCCGGGCTCATCGACTGCATAGCTTCTGCCATTTTCTTCATTGCAGCTACGCTGGGCATCCCCTGCATATTCTTCATTTTTTTCATTGCTTCTGCCATAGACGCCGTTTTCTTGGCATCTTGCGCAGCTACTCGTTCCATGACCATCGTGTTTTTGCCGGTCATCAAGTATTGAATGCATTCCAACGTGGTCTGCGTAATATTTACCTGCCAAAACTGCCCTGCATCGGTCAATGTATACATGACGCCATTGTAGGCAACCAATCCTCGTTTTTCCCATAATGCATAGAGCCAAGCTAAATCTTTTAACCGATCGTCAAAAGCATAGATTTTGTTTAAATCAATGTAACACATTTCCAGTTGATTCTGTACCGCATCGACGATAGGCTGCAAAGGCGATTGTTTCATCAGGGCCATAAACGGTTTTTTGCCAGCTTCTACAAACATTTCATACGGCTGAATCGCGCGGTGCAGCATGGTAGAATATCCGTCCAAGCCGCCGCCGGCACCGCTGCCGAACGGAAACATAGCCGAGCCGGAACGAGCCAATGTGTTATACAGGCTGCGTTCCCGATTGCTGCAGCTCCAATGGCAGATATTCAAACGGCGGTATGCCCGTTTTTCTAAGTACTCTTTAGCAAAGGCAAACATGCCTGACTGATATGCCGTCGTCGCTGCCGGCGGCAGTTTTCCATTGGCAATGGCTTTATTCAAATCGCTGCCGTCAAATACATTTAATTGGTACAAATCGGCACCGTCTACGCCGGATTGAATCAGCAAATCTAAGTCTTCCTGCCAAATCTTCATATCCTGACCAGGCAGGCCGTAAATCAAATCGATGACGACAGCGCATTGATTATAATCCAGCAGGCCGCGCAGGTTGCGAAGCACCGTTTCCTGGTCATCCAAGCGGCCGACGGCACGGCGGATATCCGTATGAAACGACTGTACCCCCAGCGACATGCGGTTGACACCGTTTGCCAGCCAGACATCCATCTTTTCCGGCACCAAATCATGGATGCGCCCTTCCAGCGTCAATTCATAATCATTGGCCAGCGGCAGGCATTTTTGAATCGTCTGCAGCAGCCGCTTTGCATTTTGCGGGGATAACGAAGTCGGCGTACCGCCGCCAATAAACACAGCATGAATGATACTGTCTTGTAAACGAGGACTGTCAGCAGAAGCTTCCAGTTCCTGAATCAGGCAGTCTACATAATGGTCTTCTACATCTTGATTGGTTCCATTTTGGAAAAAACCGCAATAAAGACATTTTGTTTTGCAAAATGGAATATGAATATACGCTGTCTGGATTTTCTTTTCCCGCGGCGGTACTGCCATTAACTGCTGCCAAAGCTGCTGCGATTCATCCGGCGGAACGACACTGCCGTTTAAACCGGCATGTACGACCCGCTTGCGTGGAAACGCTTCTGCCAATGGATTGGCCGTTTCTGCGCCGAACTGGAATAACTGCTGTTCCTTTGGCAAACTGTGAAATAATTCTTCTAAGCTCATAGCTACCTTACCCTTCTGCAACGCGCTGCATGACAGCCGCAGCAAATGCTTTGGCATGTTCTAAATCTGCTGCATCCGGATGTTTGGCAGCTTCTGCATGAAGCGCATCGCGTTCCGGCGATTTGCCGTGCGGATGGCCTGCCGGAAACTGTTTATACATCATTTCAATCAGTTTGGGATCTACTGCGCCCTGGCAGATAAACCGGCCCGGTACATCGACATCTGCCGGCAGAAAATCAACACCTGCCTGAAGACTGGCAGCAGCATGTTCCGATTTAGGATCTGCTCCCAGCGTGGCAAAAACGGCTACATGCTTGTTATGCAGTGTTTTCAACGTTTCTTGGGAATCTTTGTCTGCTGAGCCGCGGTCTACCCAAAATCCCAAAAACACACAGTCATACGAAGCAATATCTGCAGGTACTTCTTTTACCGATACACAGGGCGTACCTGTCGGCAGGGAACTCGCAATGGCTTCGGCTACTTTTTTAGTATTGCCCGTACGGGTAGAATATAAAACGATCGTTTTCATATGATGCACATCTCCTTTATTAAAACATATTATTTTAAACAAATTCTATAATAAGCCAGCCCTTTCAAGTAAAAGCTACGTACATGCACATGGTGTGAAATACATATAGTGAAACTAAGATAGGCCGTACTGCATTTTCTTAAAAGAACTGGCTTACCAGTTATATCTGCGTTTGTTTTTTTTCGTTTAATTCAAGTTAAAGTTTACGGTTACATTGATAGTTACTGTCTGACCGGTCGCGTTGGGATACGGGCAGGCTGCATACACCGCTTTGACAGCTGCATTTTGCAGAATGCTCGGACCGCCGCCTGCTGAGGCGCCTACACAGTTGCCGCTGCCGTCCAGTGTGACAGTAACGGGGACAGAGCCTGTAATGCCGCGTTTGACAGCCATCGCCGGATAGGATTTGTTGGCATTCACTGCTGCCCAGAAGCCGTCACTGTCAAATGCTCCGGTTCCTGTACCGGCTGCGCCGCTGTCACCGCTGCCCTGGCCGTCGCCGCTGCCGTCGCCATATCCTTGACCATCGCCTACGCCGTCACCAACACCGGAGCCGCTGCCGGAACCTATTCCCGAACCGCTGCCAGTACCTTCGCCAGTACCGCTGCCGCCGCCTATACCGCCGCCATCAGAAGCACTGCCGTCGAAGCTGCCTGCTGCATCGGCCGAAGGAGCCGCGTTGGACGAAGCTGCCGTATTGGCAGATTCAGCCGTCGGCACAGCATCTGAAATAGGTGCTGGTGCCGGAGTCTGCGGAGCAGGCACCACAGCAGACTGACTAGCCTGTACCTGTGCTGTTTTTTCGGCTACAGCCTGTTCAGACAATTTTTCCGGGAACAGCGAGCTGCCGCCACCGCCGCCGGCATGGCCGCTGCCGGAGCTGGTCAATTCACCGGTATCCAAGTCGACCACATACATCTGCTGTTCTTCCTGATGAAGAACCGTACCTGCCAAAAACACGGCCAAAACCCCGGCAATAACCAGATGAATGATAGCCGAACCGGCATACGCACGTTTCCATGAAATTCCCTGCATATGCGTCATCCCTTCTGTTCTGCCGCAATAGCCAGCCGTTTGACGCCGGCTGCTTTCAGCATGTCCATTACCGCTACGACTTGTCCATGAGCCGTCCGTTTATCGGCCTGCAAAATGACAGCCGCGTTAGCATTTTCTGCCATGTGTTTTTTCATCATGTCTGATGCTTCATCATAGCTGACCGGTTTATTGTCCATCGTAATATGCCCTTCTGCATCTACGGTCAAAATAATCGGCATCTGCACAGGAGCCGATGCACTCTGAGCCTGCGGCAGCTGTACAGACAGTGCTTTTTGTGCAATCGTCTGCAGGCTGTTCATCATAAAAAATACAAGCAGAAAGAAAATAATATCAATCATAGGGATAATCATGAAGACCGGTTTTTTCTTTACTCTGGCGTTTGTAAACATCCTGTCTTACCTCCCTATTTGGCATTGTTGGCATTGACGACAGCAACGCATAATTTTTCTGTATCTGTGACAATCGTATCGAGCTGATGATCAAAATACGTATAGACGCAGAAAGCAATAATAGCTACGCAAAGGCCGGAAGCCGTCGCTACCAAGGCTTCCCCAACGCCGCCGGTAATTGCCGACGCGCCGGCACCGTTATCCAATACACTGAATGTGCTGATCATGCCGGTTACCGTTCCCAGCAAGCCAAGCAGCGGAGCTACCGTAACAATAGCGCTCAAATAATCCAAATAGCGGCGAAACGCAACCGATTCGACTGTCATTTGTTCATTAAAGGCATCTTTCATTTCTTTTTCGCTGCTGCGGTGAGACACGCCGTGAGCAATAATGCGGCTGACAGCCGTAGAATTTTTTTTGCAGAATGCATCTACAGCATCCCAATGCTGATGTTTTACAGCATGGTCAACACCCGTAAAAAACTTTTTAGAATCCTTGCGGTTCGCTTTATAATAGCAAAACCGTTCAATAGCAATCGCTATGGTAAAAATAGATAAAGCCAATAACGGATACATAACTAAACCGCCGCTATGAAATAAATGTAAAAAATACGTTAACCCTTCCATGTTTGTACACTCCTTATCTGTAATTCTAAAATACTATGTGAATCGGACACTCCCAGCCGATTATCACCTACATATACATGGAAGCCAAGGACACAAACGCCGTCCATAAGCCTATTACACAAGCCAGATTTTTCCATGTCGTATCTTGTTTTGTCATTTGTCTACGCACGTTGTTTTCGCTCCTTATTTTCAGCATTATACTGATAATCACTTTCGCAAATCAATTGACATGTATTATCATATCAATGAAATTTATTTTTGTCTACTCCAATCCGACAAAAAAATAGCCCAATCCGACATTTTTCAAAAAAAAAGATACGGCCCATGTTTTCCAAAGAAGGATAAACATAGGCTGTATACCATTTTTCTGGTTAGTCAATCCGTATATAAACCATGCGTTGTTCCTAAACAATTTACAGGCATATTTTACAAATAATCTGATTTTCACCTCGTTCCATCTGAATAATATCTACCGCTGTCAAAGGCATAATCTCTTCTATTTTATTCAAGAATTGAATGTAGTTTTCATAGTTTCCCTGCAATTCCACCATATATTGCCGTTCTTCCCGCTGCATGGCCTGAAAAGACAATATCTGCAGCCCATACGCATGGCTCTGCTGTTGCACTGTATCCATTATATCCGTTTTAGAAATTTCCCACGTAGTTCGTACAGCCTTTGCCGGCAGTATCGTATAGGCCTGCACCGTTTCATTGGCCTGTTTCCATTCACTCCACTGCAAATAGGCATAGACGCATCGCCCAATCCCCAGCAGCAGTACGACGCCCAATGCCAGGCATATTTCTTTTCTATGCCGTGGAAACAGATGTATCCATCGTTTCTTCATGCGCTAATTCCACCTCTACTTGAAATACAGGCAGGTCACCTGCTGTACGTTCTTTTTGCCGGCTTGCAAAAACACGTTTTACCAGAGACTCCCGCCGCAGCTTATCCTGCCATTTTTGCAAGGATGCCTGTCCGGCTGTTTCCCTGCCGTATACAATAAAACGATTTTGCCGCACTTCCAGCCGTTCTACATCGAGTTCTTCCGGCTTGGTTCTTGCTAGCATTACCAGCACAGCCGCCCAATGTATCCGCTTCTTTTCTTGGGCTGTCATTTCATCTGTCCGTTGCTTCAGCTTTTTTTCTATGGCATTTTCTTTGGTTACGCGCTGCTGCAGCGGCAGCGACTGTGTCATAAACCGCATCCGCTCTGTATCAGCCCAGTTCTGTAGCAGCGTGCCCGCTGCCAAAGAAAGGATGCAGGCTACCGTCAAAACAGCTGCACCGACGGCATAACCGCGCTGCGGCAGGGCAAACATGTTTTTTCGTCGTTCTTTAGGAATGAGATTATACTTCATACGGCCTCCTAAAAAGCAGTCAGCAGCACGGCCGGGCAGGGAATATCCCATTGTGCCTGCTGTTTCTTGGCAGAGGCATGGATAGGCGCCGGCATCCAGCACTGCGCCGTTTCATCCCGCCACAGCCATGTTTCTTCCGGCAGTGCCGCATCTTCCAGCCACTGCCATGCATCCTGCGGCAGTTGAGACGCGATGCCATAAGACAGGGGCACGCCCTGCTTCAAGCCAATGACGTGTATTTCTTCTTTGCCAGCAGGCAGATACAGCGTACCGTCTCCCTGAGGACAAAGCCTGCCTGCCGCAGCGGGTACGACGTCGATGCAGTCTACCAAGCACGCATGGCTTTCAAAGGCATCCAAAACAGCCGTAACCAAGTCGTACGGGTAGGCCCCCAACAGCCATTCATACGTGCCGTCAGGATATGCATGTCCTGTTGCCTGTAAATCAAATGCATACAAGCTGCTGCCGTCACCCAAAGCCTCATCCCAAACAGCCATTTGGCATGCTTCTTCTCTTTTTTTACTGGGTACAGCCAATTTTTTCCATAGGAGTGCTGTACCTCCTACTAGTATCGTAATGCCATAGGACTGCAGGCCGTACGTTTCTATCAGTTGATGAATCATTGTTTCGGTATATGAGCCGCCCTGCATCCACTCCGAACGGCACGTATACAGGCAGGCTTGTTTTAACTGTACCGTTCCATACCAGTTCCGCCGTATTTTTAATACATAGATAGTTCTTTGCGTCAGCCAAATACACGCTTTCTGCCAATGTTTCATTTGCATGCTCCTCAATACCGTATTTGCGAAACAGAAAATACAGCCTGTTCCTTTTCTTTTTCTACATGGAAGACGACGGCTTCCGTTCGCCGCATCAAGGAAACCTCCCCAATCCCCATGCCGCGTACCGTACCGTTATAAGGCAGCTGATAGGATTTAGACACACACTGCACTTCCATATATTGCCCTGTCTGTGTCACGCCATACGCATCGTCCAACTTCCACGTCTTTTTTTCCGGCACTTGCCGCCAGTCACGGTGTCGAATGTCATCCCAGCCTAACAGCATGGCACTTTCTGCAACATATCCTAGCTGGATGGACTCTGTATATTGTTTGGCTGTCTGCAGGTACGCAAACGCAAGTGCGGAAGACGCTATAGCCAGTGACAGCACAATCACTCCCATGCCCAGCATGTATGCCGTCATAAAACCATTCTTTTTCGTTTTCATCATCTATCACATTCCGTTTCCGGCAGGGACACGACGGTAATCCGGCACAGACGTTCTGCACGGCTTACTGTATCGTATACCAAAAAAGAAACATATACCCTATTGCCAGCTTGTGAAAAATACGGTTCGCTGCCATACGGACGCACCCGAATCCGCGCAGATGGGCCGGCACTGCTTGACCCCGTCAGCGGCTGTTCATTGCCGTCACTTAATATTCGATAGACAAGGGCTCCTTTTACAGAAAAGCCGGTACGGTTATTTTGTATATCCCGGCAGCGAATTTCTGTCGGAGTCACCGTAATATCATGGGCAAACCGCAGGGTACCGTATATCGTTTCTTCGACCACTACGCCCTGCCGCGACAGTTCTTCCCACGCTTCGCCGCGGCGCATATTTTTTACAATTTGGATACATACGGGAAGAAAGCTGGAAACAACGATACCCAGTACCAGCAGCGCGATGATCATTTCCAGGAAAAGGAATCCATTAACTCGTTTCTTTTCTTTCCAGCCGCCGAAATTCATGGTGTATTCCATCATCTCCCTGCACTTTTACATCATACCGCAAATACTCTTCTGCCACAGGAACGATATCGACAGTCACCGTATAGGAGACTCCTTCCCACTCATACGGCTGCTGATACGGCACAGCCATCGACTGCTGATGCCGTATTTCTTCCATCATGTTTCTGCCAACAGCCGCTGCGGCCATACTGCGCTGCGCCTGCCGGTACAAGGACACACTCTGTGCCGTCAAAGCCAATATGGGAAACAAAAACACTGCACTGAGCAGTACGGCTGCCAGGGCATCGCAGAGCAGAAAACCGTTTTTATTCAATACGGATGCGTCCTGTCTGGGCCGCCAGTATAATTTTCTTTGTATACGATATATCCGGTACAGAAACAGTAATCTGCATCGCATGCGTCGGTCTTCCTTTCTCATCAAAAAAAATATCTTTTCGCGAAGCGCCGCTGGCAACAACGGTTACGCCTTGGGGATACGGCCGTTCTTTTTTGATTATATATTGACGTATGACACAATACTTATTCTTGGAACAGGATATATTCCAGTTGTCACTGTCGGCCATGCCGTTGCTCATGGAATACTGCCGCATACGCTGTATATCGATTGCCAGCTCTCTGACAAGTATATCGGCATCCCGTTTAGCATTATGCCGTTCAATAGAAGGAAAAAGCACTGCCACTCCCAAAGTTATCATAGTGCAAACCAGCAGCAGTTCCCACAAAAAATACCCATTGGCTCTGGGATGCTGCTGCCTAACAGAAGCCATGCCTGCCATTCCTCCTTCATAAAAAAAGCACTCCACCAGCCAAGCCACAAAAAGGGGCCAAACGGTATCACAGCCGGTTTTGCACGCAGCCGCAGACAGCATGCCGTTCCCAGCGCTGTCACACATGCCGCTGCAGTCATCCCATATGCCATATATCCCGTACATCCCAGGCACAAAGCAGCTGTAAGCTTGATATCTCCGCTGCCAATGCCGTTGGGATTCCAGACATACGCCAAGAAGAAGAAGGCAGCAATCAACATTCCCAGCCATAGATTAGGCTGAAACAGCCCGGCCAGCCAGCCGATTCCATTGCTGAGTGCTACGGCACAAACAACCGCATCGGGTATCCAATACCAAGCGATATCGGTATATACAATAATACATGTACAGCCAACCAGGCTTGCCAGCCAGATACCATACAGCCAATCTGTCCGCTCTATCAGTTCCATGTCTGCCTCTCCTTCCTAAACACAGCCGGAGTATGTGTTACTCTTTGGCTTCTGTTTGTTTCGACGCCGAATCGTAAGTCACGCCGTCATACGTCCCGGAAACAACGCCTTCTGCATCAATCGTGTACGCAGAATCATCGGGAAGTTTGGGTTCTGCCTGCAGGTATTGCTTATCTTTGGTCTTCGTTGCCAGTTCCGCCACCGTTGTGGGATATTTGCCGTTATCGATTTCATATAAGGCGGCAGCATTGCTAATCACATGCAGGTCTGCCTGAATTTTGGCAACTTTAGCTTGTTTGCTCGCAGACGTAAACCGCGGCACAGCCATGGAACTTAAAATCAAAATAATACTGACGACGATAAGCATTTCCAGCAACGTAAACCCGTTGCGTTTTTTCTTATCCCGTGTTTTGTGAAACCACGTCTTTTTTAAGTTGTTCATAGTACTTGCTCCTTTCTGTTTTACACTGCAATATTCGAAGCCATATCAAACAACGGCAGTAATAAACAAATCACTAACGTGCCAATACATAACCCGGCCAGCAAAAGCACTGCCGGGCCGATACACTGCTGAATCATCGCGGCACTGCGTTCCAGCCGCCACCGGTAATAGACAGCAATGGACTGCAGGCTTTCTTCATATCGGCCTGTCATTTCGCCTACTTGCAGCATCGTTTCTACATACGGCGTCCCAAATCCACCCTGACGGACAGCCAAACTAAGAGCAGTTCCATTTTCCAGCCGATACTGAGTCTTTTTCATGCATTGCCGAAACCACAAAGACGGCATCATCTTGCCTGTATCCTGCAGAGCCTGCAGCAGCGGAATACCGCTTCCCAGCTGAATAGCCAACACCCGGCCGCACCGCTGCCAGCACAGCATCAGGCACCAGGAACGAATCCAGGAAATCTGCAAGAGTGTTTCTTCTATTGCCAGGGCCCAGTCGGAATGAGTACGCAGCACCGGAATCCCCAGCACTGCCAATACAGCCAGTACAACCAGCCCCCAACTATATGACCGCACTGCGCCGGCAGCTTTTAGCAGCCATTGCGTAGGATACGGCAGAGGCAGGGCCATCTGCACAAACATGGTTTCAAAAACAGGCAGGATAAACCATACGGCACCTATGCATAAGCTGACAGTGCAAAAGACGAGAAAGAGAGGATACGCCAACGAGCTGCGCAGCAGCTGCCGCTGCTTTTGCGCATATTCGTAATATTCGCTTAACAGCAGGAGAATTTCTTCCAGCTGTCCTCCCTGTTCACCGGCCCGCACCATTTGACAGGCAAGCAGGGGAAACAAGCTGGTCTGTTCCATAGCCAAAGCCGGTGACGCCCCTCGTTCCATAGCAAGGGCGGCCCGTTCCATGCGCAGTCTCTTTTTTTGCGGCCGTATATCCTGCTGGAGAAGCCGCCAAGCCTCTACAAAGGGAATCCCTGCATGAATCATCGTACCCAGCTGTCGAAAAAAGAAAGCCAGCGTCGTATACGATACTTGGGAAGAAAAAGGTACATGCAGTTGTTTTTTCTCTCGGACAGAGATAAGCTGCCATGAACGCTTTTGGACCAGTTCCTGTACGGTTTCTTCCTGCTGTGCATTCATTTCATAGGTCCGGCAGTGTCCCTGTTTATCTTTTATTTGAACGACAAATCGCTTCATGTCTGCCCCCTGTAACGCTGCCACGCCTGTTCCATGGTCCGCATACCCATCGCCGCGCCGGTCTGCATCACCGTTGGCAGCTGATGTTCTTTGCCGCAGCGTATGAGCTGGGCGACAGCCGGTGTCTGCAGCAGCACTTCCCGTATAATCTGCATCTGTCCTTCGTGGTAATACTGCTGCTGTGCCAAAATCCCCTGCAAAACCAGCGCCAGGCGGCAGCGAATTTCTTCTTGTTCCGTGCCGTGATAGGCTCCTGCCAGCCGCCGCACAGCCTGAGAAGCTGTCGGCGTATGCAGCGTGGAAAAAACAAGATGCCCTGTTTCAGCCGCCGTAATCGCCGCATCCATCGTATCTCTGTCCCGCATTTCACCGATAAGCAGAATATCCGGATCTTGCCGCAGCGCCTCTTTAATGCCCAACGCAAAGGAAGCAACATGCACCTGCAGCTCCCGCTGGCTGATCAATGATTTTTCTCCCAAGACGACATACTCAATCGGGTCTTCCAGCGTAATGATATGGCAGGCACGCGTACAGTTGACATACTGCAGTATGCGCCATAATGCTGTCGTTTTGCCGCTGCCCGTCGGGCCGCAGAGCAGCACCAGTCCCGATGTAAGTCCAGCCAACCGCTGCAGCAGGGTTTCATCCGCATCAGCAGGCAGTGTATCCAGCGGATACAGCAAGCGTATGACAGCGTGCATCCCAGCAAATTCACGGCTCACCTGCAAACGGCAGCGAATTTGCTCATGCGAAAAGCCAAATGAAGAAGAAGGGTCATTTGTTTCCTGCCAGCCTGTTTCCTGCAGCCATTGCCGTATCATCACCGCATCCAATACATCCTGTCCCCATTCCTGCAGTTCGCCGGCTTGGCGCAGCATAGGGCGGCGTCCTTCCTGCAAATGAATGTCCGACGCACGACGGCTGACAGCTGCTGCAAAAACAGCCTGCCAGCTCATCGCAAGGCACCGATATCGTAAATGCGATGAATTTCGTCAGTATCCGTCATGCCGTTTTGCAGCGCGGCGGCAATCACTTCTTCCATCAAAATCGCCCCGTCTGCACTGGCTGCCTGCTCCATCTCCTCTCCTTGACAGCCATGACGAACAGCCTGTTTGACATGAAATCCCACAGGAATGATTTCGCATACACTAAAACGGCCGGCATAACCGCTTTGAAAACAAGAAGGACATCCCTGATGCTGCCGTACGTTCCCGTCCGCCTGCTCCGCTGCTGCCCGGCTGCACGAAGGACACAGCCGTCTGGCCAGCCGCTGGGAAGACATGCCCAACAAGGCATCAGCAATCAGATACGGTTCAATCCCCATATCCATCAGCCGTATCGGCACGTCAACGGCTCTGGAAGCATGAATCGTGCTGAAAACAACATGCCCGGTCAGTGCAGCCCGTACGGCAATTCTCGCCGTTTCTGCATCGCGGATTTCCCCGATGACCAATACATCCGGGTCCTGTCTGAGCAAAGCCCGCAGGCCGTTTTGAAAAACCAATCCCTGTTTGCATTGAATCTGGCTTTGGCAAAATCCGTTTATTTTATATTCCACCGGATCTTCCAGCGTCGCAATGCTGATTTCATCCCGCTGCAGTTCCCGCAGTGCCGCATACATCGTCGTCGATTTGCCGCTGCCCGTCGGGCCGCTGTATATAAACAATCCTTTGCTGCAGTGTGTCAAGCGGCGCAGCAAAGCCACTACAGGCGGCTCCATGCCCAACGCATCCAAATCCAGAGAAATATTTCCGGCATCCAGCAGCCGGATAACTGTTTTTTCGCCGCGTATCGTAGGCATCGTGCTGACCCGCATATCGACGCGGCGCGTACCGTCCTGCCAGACAAAATGACCGTCCTGCGGCAGCCGCTTGTTGGCAATATCCAGTTTAGCCATAATTTTGATGCGTGCTGTCAGCGTATCCAATTTTTCTTTGGCCAGGACCGCCGCTGTCGCCAGCACACCGTCACGCCGCACGCGGATGCGCACTCCTTCATCCAGCGGTTCTATATGTATGTCACTGCTTTTAGAGGAAACAGCATACTGTATCATGGCCTGAACCATTTCCTGTGCCGTCCCCTGCAGCCAGATCGTATTTTGCTCCTGCTGCATCGTCTTCCGCCTCCTTTCTTCCTTGGCATCATCATAGCATAGAATGTACGGCTGCTAAAAAACTCTCATTTAGTTTTAATCTTCTCGTTTTATTTTTTAATCTAATTTTAATCTTCCTCTCATAAATCCTTTCTTTTCCTCATGTATAGCCGATTGTGACGCAAATTGACTATATCTACATGTTTTTTACATGCCGCCATTTTATGGTATGATGAAGAAAACACGTCAAAGGAGATGACACGATGAACCCTATGTTGCTGCAGGGACTCAACGCACAGCAGCAGGCTGTCGTAACCGATTTAACACATCCCATACTGCTCAGTGCGCCGGCCGGCACGGGCAAAACTACGGTACTGGCGCGCCGCGTCGCCGCTATTTTGGACACGCAGAAGGCCGAAGCTTCCCAGCTGCTGTGTCTGACCTTTACCAATCGGGCCTGCAAAGAATTAAAACACAAAATCGTTGCTGCGGTACACGAAAAAGGCCTTGACGTCGTCGTCAAGACCATTCACAGTTTTTGTTATTCTCTTATCAAAGAAGAAGGAAAAGCCTCTTCTTCGCTATACAGTGATGCTATCGTATACGACGACGAAGACTGCAAACAAATAATCAGCGATATTCTCGTTCGCCGCGATATGCCGCTTTCCGGTGCCAGCCGTCTGCAAAAGCTGCAGAATTTCATTGAAATCATCAAGAAATATCCCTTTCTTCATCATACAGGCGCGTCGGATATGACCTGCGAACATGCCGTTTCCGCTTTTCTGCAGGATGATGCCGCCGTTCGTTCTCTCTGCGCTACCTATGACCACTCGCTGGACAAAGAACTGGAACAATGGCTGGCCACCAACGGCCTGCATCTTTTTCAATATTATGAGCAAACCCTCCAAGACAATCATGCCCTCGATTTTGCCGACTTGATTACTTCGGCGTACCGGCTGTTATGCCAGGATGCTGTCTGCCACCGCTGGCAGGACCGCTTCCGCTATATTGCTATTGATGAAATGCAGGACACGAGCGAAATCGAGTACCGTGTATTGTCCAAACTGTTTCCCGGCCGCGTCATTTTATTGTGCGGCGATTATTTCCAAACGATTTACGAATGGCGCGGCTCCTATCCGGATTTGATTTTACGGCGGTTTACTGCCGATTTTTCACCGCGCCGCATTACGTTTACCCTAAACTACCGCTCTACGCAGCTCCTGCTAGAAGCATCATCAGCCTGCGTATCCCAACTGTTCGGTCCTTCTGTCCGCCAGCTGTATCCGCTCCCCAGTACAGCCGCATCTCCTGTACATGGTGACCCCATCGTAGTCCAAGAAGCCGCTCATTTTATGGACGAAGCCCGCTGGATTTTTTATGAAATTGCCAAACTGCCGCAGGAGGCGCAAGCCAAAACCTGCATTATGACGCGGACAAACCGGTATAATAAAGAAATCTGGAACGGCGTCCGCTCTCATAATGAACGGCTGCCCATAGATGCACAGCTTCCCTTTACGATGATTGACCAGTTCCAGCTATTCAAACGGCAGGAATGCAAAGATGTCATTGCCTTTCTGCGCCTGTTCCTCAACAAACACGACGCTCTTAGCCTCAAGCGGATTGTGAAGCGATTTGCCAAACGAATCGGGCCGCGCACACTGGCTGCCATTGAAAGTGATTCGTACCGCAGACTCGGCATCAGCTTATGTGATTTTATTGACCCGGAAACAGCTGCATACGGCGACCCATTCGGGCATTTAATCACAGCCCTGTCTGAAGAAAATGTCGTCGTGTTTGATGTGGAAAGCACGGGTACCGATACGACGCAGGATGAAATCATCCAAATTGCGGCAATCCGTTTGGACTGCCGCGGATATGTCAAAGACCGGTTTATGACATATGTCCGTACAGAGCGCAGCGTCGGTGATTCGTATTATGTACATCATATCAGCGATGAGCTGCTGCAGCAAAAAGGCCTGCCGCCGCAGGACGCGTTGACAGCCTTTCTGCAGTTTGCCGGCAGTGCCGTCATCGTCGGACACAACGTAACGTATGACCTGCAGATTCTGCACAGCGAACTGTGCCGTCTTCATCTGCGTTCTCTCGGTGACGTTGCCTATTACGATACACTCGATATATTCCGCCGTTTTTATCCCAACGTGCGTAATCACAAACTGGGATTCCTCAGCGACTATTTTTCCCTGGAAGATAAACCCAGCCACGATGCCTTTGATGATATTATGGCGACAGCTGCACTGCTGCGGTATGCACTGCAGCAGCATCTCGTGCCGGAAGAAGCGCAGCGGCGTGCCTGCATCGCTATGTATGCGCCGCTTTTTGGCCCGATTGCCCAAACGCTGCAAAAGCTGCGCGCGCTGACGTATACACAGCGTCCCTGCGACATGATTGCCAGCGTAATGCTCCAAGGCGGCGTCAAAGCCTATTACACATCGCAGCAAGAAAAACAGCTGGCTGCCGGACGCCATATCGACCGCATAGAAAATATCCGCAAATTATACCTTCTTGCCCAAGAACTGGACACCCGCCCGCACCAGGACGCCCGCGACGCGCTGACCGAATTTCTGCAGCTTACGTCCCTTTCCAACAGCGAACTGGACACGCTGCTCGCCCAAAAGCCCCGTATCCCGATTATTACAGTACATCAGGCTAAGGGGCTGGAATTTGACTATGTATTTTTAGCTTGTCTGCAAGAAGGCACCTTCCCGCTGTCACGGGCCATTTCCCAACAAGAACTGGATGAAGAAAAACGGCTGTTTTATGTCGCCATGACGCGCGCCAAAAAACGGCTGTATCTGAGCTGGCACCGCCAGGAAGGACGGCATCTTTGCCAGCCAAGCCCGTTTATAGCTGCCATTCCGGCGCAGTATAAAACAGAAAGCAGCGACACCTAAATAAGACCGGCAACTCCTAACAAAAGGCCCAGTACACCGGACCCAACCAATACGCGAATGACGCCTATCTTTTTGCGAACAGCGGCGTATGCCAAGAAAAAGACGAGCAGGCCGCCGGCACTAAACTGCGTAAAATCGTGGGGAATTCCTTCCGTATTCCACACGGCCAGCAAAATAAAACTAATACTTGCCGCGCAAATGAGGGCCACGACGGCCGGGCGCAGACCATTCAAAATACCGCGAATCGCGCCTATATCTCCATATTTCAAAAAAATACGGGCCAGCAATATCCCCAAAAACAGCGAAGGGGTAACAAATCCCACAGTCGCACAAATTGCACCGCCAAGGCCTGCAATCTTCGTACCGGCAAACGTAGCCGCATTGATGCCGATAGGCCCCGGCGTCATCTGTGAAATCGTAAACACATCAATAAATTCGCTCATGCTCAGCCAATGATACGTATCGACCACACTGGCCTGAATCAGCGGCATAGATGCATAGCCGCCGCCGACACAAAAGATGCCGACTTTGCAAAATTCCCAAAACAGCAGCCAATAAATCATGACTATGCCTCCTTAATTGTATTTTACGGCACGCATAAACAACAGCCCAATCATGCCGTCTACGATAACCAATGCCATAATATTCAGCTGGAACCAGATGTTGCCGATAAACGTTGCCGCAATAATCAGCAGCGGCAGGACCAGTTTCTTTTTACATTGCTTAACCAATAAATCAATGCCCACATTGACAATCAATGCCGTCGCGCCGCACTGCATCCCTTTCAGTACCATACGGATATACGCATTTTGAATAAAAAAGTCATAGCAGTATGAAATAATCGACAGCGTAATCAAACACGGCAGCACGGTTGCAACCAGTGCTACGAGCGTCCCCAGGATGCCTGCCATACGGTATCCCAAAATAATGGCACTGTTGACAGCTACGACACCGGGCATGGACTGGGCAATGGCTACCATGTCCAAGGCATCTTTGTCATTAATCCAATGGTATTCATCGACAAATTTTCCTTTCAGCAGCGGAATAATGACAAAACCGCCTCCCACGGTAAATGCACTGATAATAAACGTGGTTTTAAAAAGAGTCCAAAAAAAATGAGCATCCCGCGGTTTATTCATGATATTTGTTTCCATGGTGCTTCTCCTTTCTCAAATTTTTTCTAAATTGATTATATCACGTTGGAATACATATTGAAAATATCTTGATAATTGGTATGATATACGTAATACCTATAGGAAAGGATTTTTAATCATGGATATTCGCCAATTAACATATTTTTTGACTATCGCCGAAGAAGGGCAAATTACGGCCGCTGCCAGACGGCTTCATATGGCACAGCCGCCGCTGAGCCAGCAGATGAAAAACCTGGAAGCAGAACTGGGCGTGCAGTTGTTTAAAAGAGGACCGCGCCAAGTACAGCTCACAGATGCCGGAGAAATTCTGCTGCGCCGTGCCCAGCAAATCGTCAACTTATCTGATTCTACGCTGCGGGAAATCACCGATTTCAAAGAAGGACTGCGCGGCACCTTGACGATCGGTACCGTTTCTTCTTCAGGCAGCATCATTCTGCGGCCGGCTATGTCCCAATTTCATCAGCAATACCGCGGCATTCGCTTTGAAATCTATGAAGGCAATACGTTTAAAATCATTGAACTGCTACAAAAAGGACTCATTGAAGTTGGACTGGTTCGTACCCCTTTTAACCAAGAATCACTGCACTGCAAATTTTTACAGGAAGATCCTATGATTCTCGCATTAACAGACGAACTGGACTGGTGTCCCGATAAAACAGAAGTCACCTTGCCAGATCTCATCAATCAACCCTTGATTATTTACCGCCGCTTCGACCAGCTTATTCATGAAGCGTGTGCCGTGTATAACATCACGCCGGCAGTGTTCTGCCGCTGTGACGATGCCCGCACTACCTTGTTATGGGCCAATGCCGGCATGGGTATCGCCATTCTGCCCTGTTCTGCCTTTACCCTGGGAGACCACTCTCACCTGCATATCAAATACATTCGCGAACCCAAACTAACAACCCGCATCGCCGCCATTTGGATGAAAAACCGGTACGTATCCTCGCTGGCAGAAAAATTCATTCAAGCCTTATCTTGAGTATATATATCGTATAAATACATCTATATCTTTATTTCTTTTCTTGCTAACGGTATGTTCCGGCAGCCAAGCGAAATCGGTCTTACACGGCAAACAACACTGTCCATGACGAGCGTGTCAACCATTCGAAGACTGGTTACGGAATTTGCAGAATCTGATGAATATATACGCGTATATTGAGAACCCTCCCGGCACACAGCAACGAACCCCGAATAGAGCCGTAATGACCCCGCTCAACGGCAACCGTTTAGAAACCGTATAAATTGCACATAAAACACAAAAAAACGGCACCCGAAGACAATTCTTCGAGTGCCGTTTTGTATACTATGCCAACAAATGGCTGACCAGCTTGACACAGTCGGCTGCATCTTTGGAATAGCCGTCTGCGCCGATTTCGTCGGAAAAACTGGGCGTAACGGCAGCGCCGCCGATAATAATCTTGCCGGTATATTTTTTGTCTGCCGCTTCGGATACGACATCTTTCATGCGCATCATCGTCGTCGTCATCAAGGCGGACAAGCCGACAACAGAGGCGTGCTTATCCAACGCAGTGCGAATGATTTCTTCTGCCGGCACGTCTTTTCCCAAATCAATGACGTTGTATCCATAATTGCGCAGCATCAGGCCTACGAGATTTTTGCCGATGTCATGTACGTCGCCTTCTACAGTAGCGATGACGATAGTCGCCATTTCTTTTTCGTTGTCACTATGCTGAATCAACGGTTCCAAATAGGCAATGGCTGTTTCCATCGTATTGGCACTGGCAATGAGCTGCGGCAGGAAGTAGACTTGTTTGTCATACAGCTCACCTACTTTATTGATAGCCGGAATCAACAGACCATCAATAATTTTTTCCGGGGCCAGCCCCTTTTCCAGCTCCCCCTGCGCGCAGACCACTACGCTGTCTTTTTCGCCTTCCAGCACGGCATTGTAGACAGGGTTGGACGCCAAAATGTCTTCTTGTGAGGAGGTTTTTTGTTCTGCATCGATAACGGCAGCTCCAGCCTGTGCCATGAGTTCTGCCCGTTCTTTCCGTTTCTTTTCGTCTTCTTTTTTATCGAAGTACTGCATCCGTTTGATATAGGCAATGTCGCTGCCTTCACGGTTCATCAACATGTTGGATGCCGCCGCCGTATTCATCAGCATGTCCTGGGACGGATTGGCAATAGCCATCGTCAGGCCGTTGGCAATAGACATGGCTAAAAACGTCATGTTGACATAGACCCGATTGGGCAGGCCAAAAGAAATATTGGACAAGCCGCAGACTGTTGGAATCTGCAAATCCTGTTTGCAGTGCGAAAAAGTTGCCATGCAGTCAAGGGCCGCTGTCGGCGATGCGCCGACGGTTGCAACCAGCCCATCGACGATAATATCTTCTTTCGTAAATCCATATGTATACGCTGTCTGGAGCAACTGGTCCAAAATCGCATGCTTTTCCTGCAGCGTCTTGGGAATACCGTTGTCATCCAGCGGCAGGGCAATAAACATAGCCCCGTATTTTTTGGCAATCGGCATGAGCCGTTTGACTTTTTCTGATTCAAAAGAAATGGAGTTAATCAGCGCGCGTCCCGGATAAATCCGCAGTGCCGCTTCAATGACTTCCGGAAAGCTGGAGTCGATACTGAGCGGCAGGCCGGACACGCCGGTCACTTCGTACACAGAGCGAATCATCATTTCTTTTTCATCAATGCCGTTGGTACCCATGTTGATATCCAAAACAGCGGCGCCGTTTTTTTCTTGTTCCCGTGCCATGGAACGCACCAAATCCATCTTGCCGGCCCGCAGTTCTGCCTGCAGTTTTTTCTTGCCCGTCGGATTGATGCGTTCGCCGATGACTTGAAACGGTCCATCCAGCTGGATTTCCGCAACCTGCCGTTCTGATGCCAATACACGGCGGTGTACAGCCTTCCCTGCAAGCGGCTTCATGTCTTTTACCGCTTCGTGGAGTGCCCGGATATGGTCCGGTGTCGTACCGCAGCAGCCGCCGACAATATGGGCGCCTGCTTCAATGAGCAGCTTCCCGTCGCGGGCAAATTCTTCCGGCGTCGTCTTGTATACAGTCTGACCGTTTTCCAGTTCCGGCAAGCCGGCGTTCGGCTTTGCAATAATCGGTATATCGGCATACGCATACATGGTTTTGACGGTATCGACCATATCTTCCGGGCCGGTAGAGCAGTTGAGCCCGACAGCATCTACACCTAAGCCCTGCAGCACGACGACAGCCGCTTCCGGCGGCGTGCCGTACAGCGTGCGCCCATCCTTTTCAAAGGTCAGCGTCGCCATAATCGGCAAATCGCAAGTTTCTTTGATAGCCAATACGCAGGCTCTCGTTTCCTGCAGGCTCATCATGGTTTCAACGATGAAGACATCGACACCGGCTTCATACAATACCTTCGCTTGTTCTTTATAAACATCTACCAATTCTTCAAAAGTCAATTCGCCCATGGGATACAGCTGCTGGCCAGTCATCGTCATATCACCGGCTACGTAAGCGTTACCAGCCGCCGCTTCTTTGGAAATGCCCACAAGAGCCTGATTGATTTCGACTAATTTTTTGTCCAAGCCGTATTCTGCCAGCTTAATGCGGTTTCCTGTAAACGTCGGCGCATACAGAATCTGCGTGCCTGCTTCTACAAAACGCCGCTGCAAGTCTATCATAATATTTCTGTTTTCCAATATCCACGCTTCCGGACAAACACCGACAGGCATGCCTGCTTTCTGCAGGTTGGTTCCTGTGGCGCCGTCAAGCATGACTACGCCTTTTGCCAAAAGCTGCTGAAATTCATTTCGTGTCATTCGTAGTCGTTCCCCCTATATCATAACCATGTCAAAAATCCATGTATTGTATGTATTTATCTTGAAAAGACGCATCGTTGCCCAAGACAATTTCTTGGGACGCTGCCGCAATGTGCAGCATGTCCTGCAGCACGCGGGCGTCACACAGCACCGCTGCCGCTCCCTGCAGGGATGTGTTACCAACAGCTTTCGTCTTCGGCACCAGCTCCCTGGGCAGCAATCCGATCTGTCCGGCATGTTCCGGCTGTACATAAAAGCCAAAGCCGCCTGCCAAATACACCTGGTGTATATCACCGTATGATGCGCCAGCCTGCTGCAACAGTACTTCGATACCGGCCCGAATCGCTCCTTTTGCCATTTGTATTTCCCGTATATCCTGCTGAGTCAGTACGATGCGCTGCTGGCTGCGGGTCACGGCCAGTGAAAAGCCGTGCGTACTATACGGTTCGCTGAGCCGCCCTTTGGCATCTACCCACTGCTGCTGCACCAACGCTGCCATAGCGTCAATGACGCCGCTGCCGCATATGCCGCAGGGTGCGGCGCCTTGTATGGTCTGTATCTGTACGTGACGCTGCTGCACGGCTACACGGCAAATCGCGCCGGGAATACTGCCGGTTCCCCATGTCAAATTGCCGCCTTCCAGTGCCGGACCGGCTGCCGTAGACGCCGTCAGGCACAGCGTTTGATTGCCTACTGCCATTTCGCCGTTGGTACCCAAATCGATAAACAAGGACAGGTCCTGCCGGTTTCTCATGGCGCACTGCCAGATGCCGGCCGTAATATCGGCACCGACATACGTACTGATGCCGGGCAGCAGCGTGACCGTTCCTGCGCAGTCTGCCGTGCCAAACACGTCCTGCCAGTCGTAAGCCGTGCCGCCTAAAGCATGCGGCTGAAACGGCCAGGTTCCCAAGCCGCTGCAATCCCATCCCATGAGCAGGTGCAGCATCGTCGTGTTGGCACTGACCACTGCCTGATGAACTGCTGTTTTAGCCATAGGATACGCCGTCCACAGCTGTTGAAACAGCTGCTGCAAATCACGGCGCACACCGTGCTGCAGTTCTTGCAAATGCCCGGTATTGGCAGCCTGAATACGGCTGATCACATCGGCACCATAAGCACGCTGGCTGTTGACAGCTGTGACCGTCTGCACGGTTTTCGCCGTCGTCATATCCACCAATGCTGCCGCAATCGTCGTCGTGCCAATATCAACAGCCAATCCGTAGGCATGCGTATCCTGCAGAGGCTGCTCTTTTTCTGTCTGCTGCCCCAACACGGCAAACCCGCGTTCATCCTGTACCGGTACGGCGATGTAAACCTCGTCGTCAGGCACGGCACGGCAGGCCAGCCGCCATCCCTGCCGGATTTCTTCTTCCGTAAAAATCTGCTTGTCTTCCTGCGTCACAGCCAGTGTTCCTTGGATAACGCGGATGCGGCATTTGCCGCAGCTTCCTCTGCCGCCGCAGGGAAACGGAATGGAGACTTGCTGCTGCCGCAGCTGCTGGGATATGCGTACACCTTCCCGGCATCGTATGACCGTTTCCTGCTTGTTTCGCATCGGGCAGTCTTTTTTTTGACAAGACCTGCAGTCATGATCTACAGCAAACGACGCCGTATCCTCTGTCAGCACATAGACAATGCTCATGGATTTGACAGGCAGCAGCATGTCATCCTGCGTCAGCGTAATCCCCAGTGTCCGCGCGGCGTCTACGGCTTCAGCCGCATCCCGCTGCAGCGACAAGGCACCGTTCATGCCGCCTTCGTACCGCTTGGCAATGCCTGCATGTTTTTCCCGGCAAAGCGTTTCTATCTGCGGGCGCAGCTGTTCTTCAAACGCAAAAAGACAGCTGTCCGCCATGGCATCAAACAGCATGCCCTGGGTGTACTCATGCGCCGCAAAATACGCATCCGTTTTCTTTTGGACAACAGGCCCCAGCGTCAGTACGACATACAGGACGCGTCCCAGCACAGGATGCGCTGCAAAAGTAAGTGCCGCTTTAGGCTGTATCGCAATGCGCAGCAATCGTTCTAATTCATGAAATAATGTCTCGCCTTTTTCCCAGCCGTTTTGCATTTGGTATCCGGCCAGGCGCAGGCTTGCCGTGCAGTCCGGCATAATGCGTTTTCCCGTTATGATTCGGATATCGCGCAATGTACTTCACCTCAATCACGCCACATGATGACTGCCATATGCCGGCCTGTCTTTTGTCCCTGCTTCGATGCCTTGCGGTAAGAATAAAATAAGTCATCACGGCAGTACGTACAGATATGGGCATTTTCCAAATGCTCTGGCAAAACACCTGCCTGCAGCAGCAGTTTTTCATTGGCTTTTGGCAAATCGAAATAATATTTTCCTGTGTCCGGGACGTATCGCGCCAATTCGTTTAGGTCCTGTGCCGTAAACAGCGGACGGAATTGTTCGATGACTTCCGCGCCGACTTCAAAACAGCAGCCGCCAATAGCCGGCCCAATGGCAGCCAATACATCACAGGCCTGCGTACCGTATGCGTCTGCCATTTTCTGCAGCGTTATCTTACCGATGTTGCCAGCCGTGCCCCGCCAGCCGCCATGACTGACAGCGATGGCATGATGCACCGGATCTGCCAGCAGCAGTGGCGTACAATCAGCAAAGTTCATCGTCAGCGGTACATTGCTTTCATTGGTAATCAAGCCGTCACAGGCAGTAATCGCCGTGTCCCGCGTCAGCGCGCCCCGTCCGCAGGCAGTCTTGCCGACAGCCTCTACATGGATGCCGTGCACCTGATTACAGCAGACGATCTGGGCTGCGTCTATATGCAGTGCCTGTAAATAAGCCCGGCGGTTTGCCCGAATCGTATCCGGCTGCTCACCGCTGGCAAAACTCATATTGCGTGCAGAAAAGACGCCCTGGCTGCGGCCGCCGCAGCGTGTCGATACAGCAGCCGTTACAGCCGGTATGGTCTTAAATATATCAAAGGTGACAAACGAAACACCATTTTTTTCTTCCAGCATACCTTTGGCCTCCTCGCCTTATACATGGCTATTATTATACAAAACTTCAGATGAAAAAACCAGTCAATCACGACGTTTTTCCACAGGAATCCCGGCAGCCCGGCAGTATATGCACCAGGCACAGACAGCCGTCACGGCTTCAGCCAGCCAAAAGGCGTGCCAAATCCCGTTCGGCCCCCAAAGCCGGCAGCCTGCATACGCCGCCGGAATAAGCACCAAAATGTTGCGCAGCAGAGAAATCCACAGCGACGGCATCCCTTTGCCCAGTCCTTCCAAGGCTCCGGAAGACGTAATGGAAACAGCCGATACGATAAATCCCAAGCTAATAGTGCGAAGCGCCGTGCTGCCGGCAGCTATCGTTTCCGGATTTTGTGAAAACCAGTGTATCAGCACGTCCGGAACCAGCCAGCAAACCAGCGTGCCGCCTGCCATGACCAGCCCGTTCAGCAGCAGCGTCGTTCGATACAAGCGTCTTACCCGGTCATAACAGCGCGCGCCAAAATTATACCCCATCAACGGGCGCAGGCCTTGAATGATGCCGTTAGCCGGCATATATAAAAACGTCTGCAGTTTATAATAAATCCCCAACACGACGACATAGATGGGAGAATACACGGACAACATGCCGTTGAGTGCCGTAATCAACACAGAAGGCAGTCCCATGTTGAGAATCGCCGGGATACCGATGCTGTATATTTTTTTATCCAGTGCTATATCCCATACCAAATACGCTTTGGCAATCCGTACATGCATAGGCCGGTATTGCTGTACTGCCACGTATACGAGCAGCGATACAGCTTGTCCCAAGCCCGTAGCCCAGGCGGCGCCGGCTATGCCCAATGCCGGTATCGGTCCCCAGCCAAAAATCAAAATCGGGTCGCCAATAATGTTGGTCAGGCAGCCGCAAATCAAGCTGACCATGGATACCTGCATGCGTCCTACGGCTTGAAACATTTTTTCATACGCCAAATCGATCGTCAAAACCAGGGAAAAGCCCAATACAATATGCGCATACGTAAGGCCCAGCGAAATAATGTGCGCATCCTGTGTAAACAGCCGCAAAAAAGAAGGCATGACGGCCATGCAGCAGCCCATCAAAAGCAAGCCGTGCAGTATCGATAATACCATGCCGTGCGTAGCCGCCGTATGAGCCAGCCGTTCCTGCCTGGCTCCCAAGCAAAAGGAAATCACGGCATTCAGCCCTACGCCAAAGCCAATGCTCACGGCATTGACGGCATTTTGTATGGGAAATACCAAAGACACGGCGGTCAAAGCGTCTTCACTAATCATGGCAACGAAAAAGCTGTCAATAATATTGTACAGTGAGTTGACAATCATCGAAATCACGGCCGGCAGTGCCATAGCTGCCAGCAAAGGCAAAATAGGTTTTGTTTTCATCAGCGTATGATCCATGCGTATCCTCCTGTATACAGAAAAAGCCACACAATTATCCAAGATAACTGTGTGGCTAAAAGATGACAATGTCCGGAAAATTCCACTACCTAAGATTTTAACAACCTTATTATATAAAACGTTCCGTCTTCTTGTCAATCTGCATCTAGAAAATCAGCCCTATCCATTATGCCTAAGCGTCGTCACATCAATGCCTTCATGCTGCAGCAGTGCTTTTTTCTTATCCAGCCCGCCGGCATAGCCCGTCAGACTGCCATTCGCACCAACGACACGATGGCAGGGAATGATGATGGATATCGGATTGTGGCCTACGGCACCGCCAACCGCCTGGGCAGACATATGGTCTTTTCCCTCATACAACGCAACTTCATCGGCAATTTCTTTATAGGTACGTACTTGTCCATACGGGATTTGGCACAATATCTGCCAGACCAATCTGCGGAACGAGCTGCCCTGCGGTGCCAGCGGCAGGGTAATCAGCGCAGGCATTCGTCCTGCAAAATAATCATCCAACCACTTTTTCGTCCGTGTCAAGACAGCGTTTTCCTGCGGCACCATGTCTTCCTTGGCAACCGATGCCATATAATACTTCTGTCCTTCAAACCACGCTCCGATTAAACATTCTTCATTGCTCACCAATGTCAATGCACCCATAGGGGCTTCATATGACGATATATAATACATAGTGCTGCTTCTCCTTTAGTTCTTATCGGCAGCTGCATCTTCTTTTTCCGTTTTTTCAGTCTGTGCGGAAACGGCCTTCGTATCGGCAGCTGCTTTTTTTACTGTATCATCTGTTTTATTGACTTCTTCTTTAAATTCACGCAGGCTCGTACCCAGTGCCTTGCCCAGACCGGATACTTTTTTGCCGCCAAACAAAATGAGAACAATCAATAAAATGACGATTAACTCTTGTGCGCCTAAATGCATGATGATCTCCTCGTTACAGTATTCTATCCACTTTATTGTATCACGACTGTGACATTTAGAAAAGCAGCTCTTTTTTTACCTGTTGTACTTACGGCAGTGCGTTGTATGCATCATCGGCAACAGGTTCGCACCATTCGTTGCTGGCACCGTCTGCCGGTACTTCAATGGCTACATGAGCAAACCAGCTGTTTTTGGCAGCGCCGTGCCAATGCTTGACTTCCGGCGGAATGTTGACGACATCGCCGGCATGCAGTTCCCGTGCCGGCTGGCCCCATTCCTGATACCAGCCCCGCCCTGATGTGACAAGCAGAATCTGTCCGCCTTTATGATGAATATGCCAGTTGTTGCGGCATCCCGGTTCAAAGGTCACATTGGCCGTGACGACGCGTTCTGTTGTCAGCATGTTGAGATAACTCTGTCCGACAAAATATTTCGCATAGGCCGTATTTTTTTCGCCTATTCCAAAAACTCCTGATTGCTGTTGTGCTTCCTTAGATTCTGCCATTGTTTTCTTTACTCCTTATATTCTATATATTAAGAGAAAAACACTGCACGGCAGCATACACCGTATCAGGGATGCTGCCTGTGTGTTCTTCCTATAAAAAAATTCGGTTCTTTATTCGCCGTATACTTCTTTGGCCATGTTAAAAGCCGCCCAGGCTTTGGGCCAGCCGGCATAAAAGCCAAGCTGCGTAATCATTTCGACCATTTCGTCTTTGGTTACGCCGTTTTTCTTCGCCGTTGCAATATGATATTTGAGCGAGCTGTCCGTCACGCCGGCACCTACTAACGCGGAAATCGTTACCAAGCTCCGATCATGCAGTGATAATTTGTCGTTGCGGGACCATACTTCGCCAAAAAGGATGTCATCATTATACCGGGCAAAGTCCGGCGCAAACTTGCCGAGCCGATCTCGTCCTGCCGTCTGTACGATTTTTACTGCTTTTTTCTCTTCTGTCTGGTTATTTGCCATTGTTATCGCTCCCATCGGTATCATTGTCATTGTCAAGATGGCCGCACACAGCGCGGTCATCCAGCTGCGTTTTCTTTTCATCAAGGCCTCCTTATGCTTGGGCAAACTGCCGGATTTGTTCCAGCCATGCCGTTATATCCTGCTGCGGCGTTTCCTGGCGGCTGCCGCCG
>ERZ808240.1445-NODE-1445-length-29443-cov-15.024908_pt1 | contig 29443 bp, 31 predicted proteins | sample MGYA00521084_ERZ808240 | MGnify/ENA primary metagenome ERZ808240 (study PRJEB31516, sample SAMN03275571) | gut metagenome | biome: mammalia-associated habitat; material: feces | host: Papio cynocephalus | place: Kenya | collected 2012-08-06 ... | reverse complement strand
GTGCGCGCCTGCGTGCCCGCCGGGTCGTGCGCCATGATCTTGGGCGAGTCGGGCGCCGGCAAGTCGACGCTGCTCAACGCGTTGCTCGGTCACGAGGCACTCGCGACCGGCGGTGTTCGCGAGCGCGACGACCAGGGCCGCCACACCACGGTCGCCCGCACCATGGTGGCGCTGCCGGGCGACGCCGGCGTGATCGCCGACGCCCCGGGCCTGCGGAGCCTGCCCCTCGTGGGGCATGAGCGGGGGCTCGCCCGTGCCTTTCCCGAGATCGTCGAGGCGTCGCATGCCTGCCGATTTGGCGATTGCACCCACACGCACGAGCCGGGGTGCGCCGTGCGCGAGGCCGAGGACACGGGCGAGATTGACTCCCTGCGTCTGGAAATGTTCCTTTCGCTGGCCTCGTCCATGCGTGTGAGCGCCCAGATGCTCGATCCGGACGTGCGCCTCGATTGATTTTTCCTATGACAGCCGTCTCCCAACTGATTGGGAGGCGGCTTTTTTGATGCCGAAGGGGCGGTTTCGGGAGCGTTTTCGCCCCGTTTTCCGCCGACCTTGCCGCGAGCTGTACGCGAGCTGGACGCATGCGTCGGATATCCGCCCGGCTTTCGCCAACGTCGCGTGACGCAATCCGCGCCTGACCCCCGTCTCGGCCGTATCCGCTTCGACAATTGAATCACGGGCCGCAGGGCCCGGGAGACGCGGGCTGCAGAGCTTGGCGGACGCGGGCCACAAGGTCCGGGTCGCGATCGAGGGGAGCGGAGATGAAGAAGGGCAAGAGGATCGCCATCAGCCTGGTCGCGGGCGTGCTCGCGGCGGTGCTCTGCGCGGGCTATGCCTCCTCCGTTCGCAGCGAGGCCGAGCGCTCCCAGGCGGAGACGCTCGCCAGGTACGGTGGCGAGCGCGTGAAGGTCTGCGTGGCCGCGCGCGAGATCGCTGCAGGTGAGACGCTCGACGAGACCAACGTCCAGACGCAGGAATGGCTCGCGAGTCTGTGCCCCAAGGGCGCGGTGACCGAGCTCCGCAGCATCGCGGGCGACGTCACGACGTCGCGGATCCCCAAGAACGCGGTGATCGACACCGCCTACACCGCGACCGAGAGCCACAAGCTCGAGATTCCCGCCGGCAAGGTGGCGGTCTCCGTGGCGAGCGATGCCGAGCACGCCGTGGGCGGCGCGGCCGAGCAGGGGAGCTACGTCGACGTCTATGTGGAAAAGGACGGGGTCGCCGACCGGCTGTGCGGCGCCCGCGTGATCGATACGAGCGAGGCGGCGGGAACGTCGCGCGAGGGCACGATCGAGTGGGTGACGCTCGCCGTCGACTCCGAGAACGTCAAGGAACTGCTGATAGCGTCTGGTCGCGGGACCGTCCACCTGACGATGCCCTCCTCGGCGAGCGCTAAGAAGAGCGGAGGCGAGGACCGATGAAGACGATCTGGCTCGCATGCTGCGCGTGCGGCGACTACGGTTTGCTGCAGCGCGAGGTCGAGGGACGCGATCCCGGGGCGCAGGTGCTGCGCGTGGGCGACCTCGACGGGCTGCTCTCGATGGCGCGGGCGTTTCCCAGCCGGCGTGGGGCCGCGATCATCCTGGCGCGGACGTTCGAGCCCGCCGCCGTACGCGAGACCGTGGCCCGTCTTGCCGCCGAGGGGCGCGCGGGCCGGGTGGTCGTGCTGGTCGAGGACCTCGATCCCGCCGCGATCGAGGGGCTGTTCCGTGCAGGGGCGACGGAGGTCGTCGCGGCACGGCGCGTGATCGGGGACGATGGCGCGGGCACGTGCGCGGACTTGAGTTCGCGTGAACCCTCGGCCTGCGATTTCGATACCGAACGCGATGCGCGAACGAACGCGTCGCCTGAATATGCCGATAAGCGCGCGGAGGAGACGGTCGTTCCTCCCGGCCGGCCGACGCCGGCGGATCCAAGCGCTTTGGACGGAATGGGTCCCGGGGCGCCCCGCGCCACAGGAGGTCCGCGTGATCTACATGTTGCGGTAACCGAGCATGAGCGGCGAGACCGGGACCCATACGGAGATAACCGTCGGGCATGCGGAGAGGAGGCCCCGGCTGCCGAGCGCGCATGGGTACCTCCGACGCCGCTCGACGATAACGACGCGCTGGGCTATGTGCACGGCGTGAATATGATGGACGAGTTGGACGAAGTCACGGGGTTCGGTGCGGAGACGCCGGTGCACGAGATCGATGCGGCGCCGTGGGGTGCGTTCTCGCAGGCGGCGGTTTGCCGCCCGGCGGTGGCACGAGCGGCTGCCTGTCCGGTGTCTGGTGGGCAGTCGACCTCCTGCCCGGTGACGGCCGAACGACCCGTGGACCAATCGATACGGGACGAGCGCCAGACGACATGTCCGGTGCCTGGCGGGCAACCGATGGATTACCCGGCACCGCCAGGCTCGGCGGCGGCCGTCACGGGCGACCTTTCCCAGGTGGCGGTGCCTTCGGGTTTTGAAGCGGCGGCGTTTCCCTCCGCTGGCCCTACTTCCACGGTGCCTGACCCGTTCACTCAAACTTCGGCCCCGGTTCCCCGGGAGCCGGCGGCACAGGCCCCCGGACCGCGTGCCCCGCTCGTGAGCGTCATCTCGGGCGCAGGCGGCTGCGGCAAGTCGACGATCGTCGCCGCCATGGCGCACGCGGCGTCCCTGTTGGGACTGCGCGCCGCCGTGCTCGACCTGGACCTTATGTTCGGCAACCTGTACGACCTCATGGGCGTCGACGGCACCGTCGACATGGCGACGCTTATCGAGCCTGCCGCCGCAGGCGCGTTGTCGGAGTCGGCGATCGTGAACGCCGCCATGCGCGTGGCGCCGGGCATCACGCTCTGGGGTCCCGTCGCGGCGCCGGAGCGGGCCGAGTCTATGGCGCGCGCCGTGGAGCTTCTGATCGACGTGCTCCGCCGCGAGTCCGACGTGATCTTCGTCGACACCTCGGTCTTTTGGGGAGACGCCGCCGCGGCGGCCGTCGCCGCGAGCGACCGATGCCTCGTCGTGGGCGACATGGCGGTCTCCTCCGCCACGGGCGCCGCGCGGGCCATCGACCTCGCCTGTCGCGTGGGGGTGCCCCGCACCGCATGCACGGCGGTGTTCAACCGCTTTGGAGCGCGCGGGGCGGACGAGGACACGGCCATGCGCTTCGAGCTCACCTGCGCGCTGAGCTCCAAGATCCGCATCGCCGACGGCGGTCAGGACCTCTCGGCCCTCATGGCCTTCGGCCGGGCGGACGAGGCGGTGGGCCAGTCGAGTGCCTTCGCCACGAGCGTGCGCGAGGCGACCCGCGAGATGCTCGTCGAGCTCGGGTGCGCCGTCGGCCCCTGGAGCGACACGGTGACGGACCGTGTGACGCGTACCGAGCGTCCGCGTATCCGCCTGCCCTGGAAGCGCACGGAGGTGGCACGATGAGCGTCACGGCAAGGGTGCATGAGGCGGGAGTGCGCGGACCGCGCGCGGAGCCGCTCGCCACGGGGCGCCGTCGCACCGTCAAACGCGAAGCCAAGCGCGTCATGATGGAGCGCGTGGGATTCGACGAGGTCGCCCGCATCAGTGCGCTCGCCGACCCCGAGGCGGCCCGTGCGGAGCTCAGGCCCGCCGTCGAGGCCGCGCTCAATTTGCAGGACCAGGGCGATATCGCCCCGGCGGAGCGCGAGGGCGTCGTCTCGGAGATCCTCGACGATGTGGTGGGGCTCGGACCCCTGCAGCCGCTCATCGAGGACGATTCCGTGACCGAGATCATGGTCAACGGCTGCAAATCCTCCTTCTACGAGTGCGGCGGCGTGCTCTATCCCATCAGGGCCGCCTTCGAGAACGACGAGGCGATCCGCGTGCTCATCGACCGCATCATCTCGCCGCTCGGCCGCCGCGTCGACGAGCGGAGCCCCATCGTCAACGCACGCCTCAAGTCGGGCTACCGCGTCAACGCGGTGATTCCGCCCGTGGCGATCGACGGGCCCATCCTCACCATCCGAAAGTTCTCGGACCGCATCTGCTCGCTCGACGAGCTCGTGCGTTTGGGGTCGCTGCCGCTCTGGTACGCGCAGCTGCTCTCGTGCGCCGTATCGCTCAGGCAGGACCTCGCCGTCGCGGGCGGTACCGGTTCGGGCAAGACGACGCTGTTGAACGCGCTCTCCTGCGAGATCTCGACGGGCGAGCGCATCGTGACGATCGAGGATTCGGCCGAGCTCAAGTTCTCGCACCATCCGCATGTGGTGCGCCTCGAGGCGCGCGAGGCGTCGATCGAGGGCGAGGGCGCGGTCACGATCCGCGACCTCGTGACCAACGCGCTGCGCATGCGCCCCGACCGCATCGTGGTGGGCGAGGTGCGCGGTGCGGAGTGCTGCGACATGCTGCAGGCCATGAACACGGGACACGACGGCTCGCTCACCACGCTTCACGCCGGCACCGAGGAGGAGACGGTCGTGCGCCTGACGCTGCTCGCGCGCTACGGCATCGACCTGCCAAGCGAGCTCATCGAGGAACAGATCGCCATGGCGCTCGACGGGATCGTGATGTCCGAGCGACATGCCGACGGCCGGCGTTACGTGTCGTCGTACTCGGGCGTGCGGCGCGGCGAGCACGGCGGGGTCGAGCTCGAGCGATATGTGTCGTTCGATGCCGCGACCGGGACCTGGACGCTCGACCGCGAACCCGGCTTTATCGCCGAGGGGTTGCGCTCGGGAGCCCTCACCCAGGAGGAGGTGGAGGAATGGAGATCGTTGTGCCCGTCCTCGTAGGGACGCTCGCCGCGACGTCGGCGGCGGTCGCCTGCGGTGGCGACGCAGGGTCGGTGAGGCGGGCGGGCTCTGTCCGCGATGCGGTCCAGAGCCTGATCGAGGTAGTTGCCGACCATATGCCCGCGCGCCTCGTCGAGGCCGTCGCACGCAGCGGCGCGGGGCGTGCGTGGGCGGGGATGCTGCCGCTTGGACGTTTGGGGCTCGCGGCCGAGACGGATGCCGAGCGTGCCGCGCTGCTCGCGCTGTCGAGTGTGCTCGCGGCACTTGTGCTCGGCACGGTGTCGACCTCGCCGTTGGGCGTGTTGCTCGGCACCGTCGCCCCGGTCACCGCCGGTGCGACGCGGGCCTATGCGGACCGCCGGCGCGAGTCGCGCGATATCGAGGAGGCCATGCCCGAGGCGTTCGCGGCGCTCTCCATGTCGCTCGGTTCGGGGCATTCACTCGCCCAGGGCATGCGCTTCGTGGGCACGCACGCGGGCGAGCCGGTGCGGACGGAGTTCACGCGGGTCGCCGCCGCGATCGATTGCGGCGTCCCCGCGGCCGACGCCCTGGACGACCTGCTCGAGCGCGTGGATGCGCCGGGGCTCGGCCTCGTGGCGCTTGCCCTCAAGGTGTCCCAGCGCACGGGCGCGCCCCTGGCGGAGCTTTTGGCCGAGGCCGCGTCGATGGTCGGCGATCGGATCGAGCTCAAACGGCGCCTCGACGTCAAGACCTCGCAGGCGCGCATGTCGGCCCATATGGTGGCGGCGATGCCCGTCGCGATGGTCGCCGTGCTGTCGCTGCTCTCGGCGGATTTCCGCCGCGGGCTTGCCACGCCGGCGGGTGCGGTCTCGGTTTCCCTGGCACTCGCCCTCAACGCGGTGGCGCTCGCCGTCATCCGCCGCATCATGCGGGTGCGGCTATGAGCGCCGGGGCCGCCGTCTGGCTCGCGGGCGGATGCTCGCTTGCCTGCGCGGCGCTCGTGTTCTGCCTGTCGGGGATCGACCGGGTCACCTGGGCCCGTGCCGGGGAGGTCTTGGCCCGCGAGGCGCGGCTGATCCTCGTTGCGGCGCGTTCCATCGGGGAGGCCGCCGTCTCGCGGACGGAGCGCCTGCTCGGCCGCGACGCCTCGGTGCCGTCGGCGACCTTGGGCGAGGTGTCCGAGATGATCGACGTCGTGCGCCTGGGGCTCTCCGCCGGTCTCTCATTCGATGCCGCGCTCGAGATCTTTTGCGCGCACCGGTCGACCCCGCTTGCCAAGCGCCTCGACCAGGCGCGTCTTTGCTGGCAGATGGGCATGGGGTCGCGCGAGGGCGAGCTGCTTCGCGTCGCGCATGACCTCGATGTGCGGGCGCTCGAGACGTTCGCCGTGGCCGTGGGCCAGGCGCTCGCCCTGGGTGCGCCGCTCGCGGACTCGCTCGCCGCGCAGGGGCGCGAGATCCGCGCCGCCCACCGTGCGGCCGTGGAGCGCGAGATCGAGCGCGCGCCGGTCAAGCTGCTCATCCCCACGGGGACGCTTATCTTGCCGGCGCTTCTGCTGTCCATATTGGGCCCGCTGCTCGGAGCCGGCGGGATGATGTAGGGAGGATTCCATGATCACGTTGTCGAAAACGATGGGTGCGGTCGCGGCGCGCATGACGCTTGCGCTCGCGCGGGTTCGCGAGCGCGCGATGGAGCTCGCGGCCGAGGAGGACGCCCAGGGCACGACGGAGTACGCCATCCTCGTGGGCGTGCTCGTGGTGATCGCCATCCTGGCGATCGTCGCCTTCAAGGGCAAGGTACAGGAGCTATGGACCGCCATCCAAGACGGCATGGCCAAGCTGTAGAGCGCGGGGACCGCGCCCGTTTGGGCCTTTGGTCCCGTGTCGCCTTCGGTGTGCTGGTCGTCGTCTGCCTGGGCGTCGCTTTGGCGGCGGCCCGGTGGGGCCTGTCGGCCCAGGACGGCGGGACGGGCACGAACGAGAGCGATGCCGTCGACGTGTCCGCGGGCGCGATTGGTGATGACGCCCTGTCGCCGAACGGCGATGACGCTCCGCCTGCGGGCGGGGAGGACGGCGGCGCATCTACCGGTGCGGCGTCCGGGGGCTCCCCTTCCAAGCACGGTGCGTTTCTGGACGCGCTCGCCCGCGACGCCGCCGATGCGGACCTGTCCCATGACGGCGTCGCCGCCCGGCAGGCGTGGACGGAGGACCGAAGCCTTCCCCAGGCCGCCGCCGACGTGCTTCGCGGCTATGCGGACGAGCCCACCGCGAGCCTCGCCATGAGCGGATACCTCGATATCAAGGGCGATGTCTGGGGCGCTGTTGTCCGGGATGCGCGTGGCTGGGTCGACATGGTGAGCTGCACGGCGGGGGAGAACGATGCGAGCTGCCACGTGAGCGTGGTGCGGCTCGCCCCCAAGGCGCAAGGCCAGACGGAATCGGAGGGGTCGTGAGATGCGGATGCATGCGGGCGAGGATCTTGCCCAGTCGACGGTCGAGTACGCCATCGTCACGGTGGCGCTGCTCGCGATCGTGGTGGCGCTCGCCGGGATCTGGCGCGCGGGCACCGAGGGCAAGTTCGCGGAGCTGGCCGAGAAATCGAGCTCGCATGTCGTCACCGGCGGCGGTGCGCTCGATGCCGCGGCGGGCGCCAAGGACATCTCGCTCTATTGAGGGCGCCGGGCCGCCGCGCCTGCGCCTGCTTGGCGAGGAGCGCGCCCAATCGACCGTCGAGGCGGCGATGCTCCTGCCCGCGTTCCTCACGCTGCTGCTCATCGCCCTGCAACCGGTCTGCCTGCTCTACACGCGGGCGGTCATGGAGTCCGCCGCGGCGGAGACGGCGCGCCTCATGACGACGGGTACCGCGGAGGACGACGCGCTCGAGGAGTTCGCGCGCCGGCGTCTCGCGGCGGTGCCCGATCTCTCGATTTTCCACGCGGGCGGGCCGTTGAGCTGGGAGGTCGAGTTCACGCGCGCGGGCGAGGGCGGAACGTCGGGGGTCAAGATCTCGGGCGACGTCAAGCCGTTGCCGGTCATCGGCGTGTTCGCGCGGGCGTTTGGAAAGGCGGGGCATGGCGGGTTCGTGAAACTCGAGGTCGACGTCTCGTACAGGGCACGACCGGACTGGCTGAAAGGAGACTACGATGCATGGGTCTCTTCGTGGGGATAACGGACGGGGACGTTTGGGGCCATTGGGGCGGCTGCGTTCCAAGCTGGCGGTCTGGTTTCGGCACCGGGTCCGCGCCGTGGGATGCGGCGGCCGGCGTTCCCGTGGCGGCTTCATGGGCCGCACCGGCATCGATCTTTTTATCGAGGACGGTGCCTACACGACGCTCTCCTCCGCCGTCGCCATGCTCGTGGTGCTCACGCTCGTCTTCTCGTGCGCCACGGCCGTGTGGAGTATGTCCCGTGCGGGCGATACGCAGGTCGCGGCCGATACCGGGGCGCTCGCCGGCGCCAACGTGGTCTCCTCCTACCATACGGCCGCGACGGTGGTCGACGCGAGCATCCTGAGCCTGGGGCTCACGGGGTTCGCCGCCGTGGGCGTGGGGCTCGTGGCGATGCTTGTCCCCGGGGTCCAGTCGGCGGCGAGCAAGACCGTCGACGCCGGTATCGAGATCATCAAGACGCGCAACAAGTTCGCCAAAAGCGCCGCCAAAGGCCTGGAGAAGCTGGAAGGCGCGCTGCCGTATCTGGTGGCGGCACGGGCGACGCAGGTGGTGGGCGCGCAGGGTACGGACGATATCTCCTATGCCGGCACGGCGCTTGCGGTGCCGCGCACCTCGGGGTCCGATTTCGATGCGATCGAGGGCTCCGAGATCGCGACGGATGCCGTCAGGTCCTCGGCCGAAGACCTCGACCGCGCGGCGAAGGAGCTCGCCAAGGCCCAGGAGAAGACGGCAGCGAAAAAGGAGGCCGCGTGGCGCGAGGACTGCGGTTCGAAGGAGCGGAACAAGAGCCTATGGGAGCGCGCCAAGACCTTGGCGAACCTGCCCGGGTCCCAGAACCCCTTCTACGAATCGAGCATCACGTGGGAGCCCAAGGTCGCCCTCGACCGCGCGAAGGCGTACTACCGATATCGACTCGCGAACGAGGCGCCCGAGGGGGCGGGGGTGAATGCCAAGGCCAATTCCGCGGCGCGCAAGGCGTTCTACCGCTACGCGATCGCCGAGCTCGATAGCGCGAGGATCTTCGACGACGGGACACGCATGGTTGCGAACCTCCCCCTGCTGCCGCGCAACCTGGACGAGGTCAGGGCGTGCGAGCTCTATACAGACGAGATCTGGCCCACGAGCGAAAACGGCGGGCAGACCTACATCCATTATGGAACCGATTGCCCGGGGTACAGGAGAGGCACCCCCGGGGTACAGTCCGCCGTATGCTCGTTCGACGGTCTGGACAAATGCGCTGACTGTCATTTTGGGGCGTCCAGCCTGGCGGAGGTCGCGAAGGCCTCGTCGGTTATCGGAAACGGCTTCGAATACCACTTCGACAAGTTCAAAGACGCCCTCGAGGATTATGTCGATGCGCGCAACAGAGAGCTTGAGCTCGAGCGCCAGACCGAGGACGAGGCCGACCGTGCGGGCAGCGCCTTCACTCAGGCCATCGAGGCGCTGTCCGCCGAACGTCCGCGCATCGCGCCGCCGGGGCGCAACGGCGTCATCGCCTTCGCCGTCTCGGGCGAAACCTCATCGCCCGATGAGCTCGCGACATCGTTCAACCAAGGGACCGATTTGGGGACGCGTGGCGCCATCTCGGCGGCCGTGCTCGCGCCCGACGAAGCGACGGATGAGAACAACGTGCTCTCCGAGTTCTTCTCCTCGATCGAGGAGCGCACGGGCGGCGGTGGCGTCGCCGGTCTCCTCAACAACGTCATGGGCCTGTGGGGCAAGCTTCTCGTGGGCTACGGCGACATCCAAAAGAACGCCGACAGCCTCATGCGTGATCTCTTGGGCGGGCTCAGCTCGACGCCGCTCGGTCCCATCGCGTCGTGGCTCGACGATACCGTCTCCGCCGCGGTCGCGGGCCTTGGGCTCCAACCGGCCGATCTTCGCCTGCGCAAACCCGTGCTCACCGACACCGCGAACGTGGCGAAAAGCCCCGGGTCCGATATCGGCGGCATGTCCCAGGTCCAGGACCGGTTGCGAAAGATCCCGCTCGGCGTGACGGACCCCCAGGCGATCGCCCAGGCGCTCGAATACCAGATCGAGAAGACGATCGCCGAGACGACGTTCACGATCGCCGAGATCCCCCTGCCGGGCGGCGGCTCGATTCCGCTTACCGTGGACCTTTCGACCATCGCGGGTGTGGTGGGAGGTGGCTCGTGATGCGTGTCCAAGAGGAGTCCGCCCAGGCTACGGCCGAGATGGCGGTCGTGGCGCCCGTGCTTATCGTGCTCGCCCTCGCGGTCTACAACGTCATGACCTTCGTGAGCGCGACGGCGCGCTTCGACCGTGTCGCGCCCGATATCGTGATCGCCCATGCCGTCTCGCCCGAGGGCGACGGCACAGGTTCGCTCGTCGACGCGTCGGAGCGTATCAAAGGTCACCTCGAGAAGGCCATGGGCAACTACGGGGTCGAGATCGAGGTGACGGGTGAGGACGGTGACGGTACGCGCGGGGACGGCTTGATCTCGCTCGATGTGGGGCTTCGCACCTACACCTGCACCATGAAGTTCAAACCGTGGCCCACGGACCTCACGATCGCCGGGGTCCCGCTCGGTGCACCGGCGTTTCTCACCCACGAGCGCGCCGTGACCGTCGACCCTTGGCGCCCGGGGGTGGTCGCATGAGCTCCGTATCGCCCTATGTCGCCTACGCCCGGGCGCTCGATGCGCTCGGATGGAGCCCGGTGGAGTTCTGCGTCGCGGAGTCGTTCGCCGAGCGCCTCTCGGGCATGATCCGTCTGCCGCCGCTGGCGCCCAACGGGCTGCCGTACGTCCTCGCGTTTCCCGATTGCTCCTCCGTCCATACCTGCGCCATGGCCTATCCGCTCGATATCGCCTTCATCGACCGCGCCGGACGCGTGCTCCAGCGCCATGAGCGCGTCGTCCCCTGGCACTTCGAATCCTGTCCCGATGCCTGGGCCGCCCTTGAGCGCGCATCGGTTCTCGAACGTGAGGCCTGCCGGTGCGGCGCATATGCCGGCTGATGTCCCGCGGACGCCGGCGTCGAGAGCCGCGCGAAAAAATTTTTAAATTCTCGGTTGACGCGCGCGAGACGTTCGATATACTAATCAAGCCTTGAAACAAGGCACACCACATATGGCTCGGTAGCTCAGTTGGTAGAGCAGAGGACTGAAAATCCTCGTGTCAGGGGTTCGATTCCCTTCCGCGCCACCATGTCATGAACAGAGCCCCTGCAAAGGGGCTCTTTTCGTATGCGTCGGCACCCCATGGAATCGAACCCGAGAGGGTGCGGAGCTGAGCGAACGCGCAAGCGTTCGCCAGCGCAGCACGCAAGGCGCGCCAGCGCCGCAGCGCATCGCACGTGCGCAGCGCGGGCGGATTCCCTTCCGCGCCACCATGTCATGAACAGAGCCCCTGCAAAGGGGCTCTTTTCGTATGCGTCGGCACCCCATGGAATCGAACCCGAGAGGGTGCGGAGCTGAGCGAACGCGCAAGCGTTCGCCAGCGCAGCGCATCGCACGCGCACACGTTGCGCAGCGTCCCTGTCCGCGCGCACGGGTATACTCGACTCATATCTTCTAACGACTTTCAATGCGGGCGTCGCCCGCCCAAGGATAAGGGGGACAGGTATGGAGAGGATCCTCGGCGTCAATCTTTCGGGCTGGTTCATCCCCGAACCCTGGGTCACACCGTCGCTCTACGCCGCGACCGGCGCCTCGAACGCCGCCGAGTTGCAGGCTGCGATGGGTACCGCCGCTTACAACGAGCGCATGCGTCGCCACTACGAGACCTTCGTGAGCGAGGACGATTTTCGCCGTATGGCGCAGATTGGTCTCAACGCCGTGCGCCTGCCCGTCCCGTGGTACGCCTTCGGGTCGCAGGAGACCGATGCCTCCTACATCTCGGTCGTCGACTACATCGACCGCGCCATCGAATGGGCGAACAAGTACGGCATCCGCGTGCTGCTCGACCTCGCGACGGTTCCCGGCGGGCAGGGCGATTCCAACGATTCCGCATCGACGCCCGAATCCATCGCCGAGTGGCATTCCTCGACTAACGGCCGACATGTCGCGCTCGACGTGCTCGAGCATCTGGCCGAGCGCTACGGAGAGGCCGAGAGCCTGCTCGGCATCGAGCTGCTCGACACGCCGCAGATGCGCGTGCGCAAGAACCTCTTCACTATGACCGACGGCATTCCGAGCCATTACCTGCGCAACTTCTACCGCGATGCCTATGAGCTCGTGCGCTCGCATATGCCCGAAGACAAGATCGTCGTCTTCTCGTCCTCGGGCCATCCGAGCGAGTGGAGGCACTTCATGCGCGGCGCCAAGTACAAGAACGTCTACATGGATGTCCATCTCTACCATTACCGCGACGAGAACGCCCTCGACATCACGAGTCCGCGCGGGCTCGCGACCGCCATCTCGCGCAACAAGCGCGAGCTCGCCGAAGCCGTTGCGACGGGTTTTCCCATCCTGGTGGGCGAGTGGTCGGGTGCGGCGGTCTTCGCCAACTCGTCGGTGACGCCCGAGGGCCGCATGGCCTACGAGCGTGTCTTCGTCGCCAATCAGCTTGCCTCGTTCGCCCCGGCAGCGGGCTGGTTCTTCCAGACCTGGAAGACCGAGAAGCGCATCGCTGCCTGGGACGCCCGCGCGGCGCTCGGCACGCTCGAGCGCGGCATGATCGAGTAGGGGAGGCTCATGGACGAACGACGCGCCCCTCGTGCGGGCAGGCTCTTTGTGGTGGGTACGCCCATCGGCAACCTCGGCGATCTTTCGCCGCGCGCCGCCGAGGCGTTCGGTGCGGCCGATGCGATCTGCTGCGAGGACACACGGGTCACCTCCAAGCTCCTCATGCACCTCGGCATCTCGAAACCGCTCGTGCGCTGCGACGAGAACGTGATCGCGACCAGGGCCCAGGGACTCGTCGACCGCCTGCTTGCGGGCGAGACCCTTGCCTTCGCCTCGGACGCCGGTATGCCGAGCGTCTCGGATCCGGGTCAGGTGCTCGTGGAGGCGGCACGCGACGCCGACGTTCCCGTCGAGGTCGTCCCCGGCCCCTCTGCCTGCGTGACGGCGCTCGTGAGCTCGGGTATCCCCTGCGAGCATTTCTTCTTCGAGGGGTTCCTCGGCCGCAAACACGGCGAGCGCACACGCCGGCTCCAACGTCTGGCCGTCGTGCCCGGGGCGCTCATCTTCTATGAGTCGCCGCACCGCATCGTGGCGACGCTCGATGCCGTGGCGGAGGTCTTCCCCCGTCGCGAGGTTGCCGTGTGCCGCGAGCTCACCAAGCTGCACGAGGAGGTTCTGCGCGGGCACGCCGCCGAGCTCGCCCAGACCCTGCGCGACCGCGGCGAGGTCAAGGGTGAGATCGCCCTCGTCATCGCGCCGCCGGCCGAGGACGAGGAGGCGCAGCTCGTGCTCGGCGCTCAGCCGGGTGCTGCGGTCGACCCCGATACCGCCCTGCGCTCGGATATCGCCGATGCCCTCGCCCAGGGCGAGCCGGCCTCCGCCGTCTCCAAGCGCCTGGCGCAGAAGTACTCGCGCAAGAAGCGCGACGTCTACGCCCTCGTGCTCGAGATCCAGGAGCGATAGGCGGCACGCCGCGTTTCCGCCAAGCCCGTGCGGTGCATCGCCGCCTGATGTGCCCCGCCGCCCCGCATCCCCGCAATCATGGGGGTATGGGGCGGCGTCGGAGTCCTCGGGCGCTTTGCGGTAGAATCGTTCTCCGTATGCATCGAAGTATCTGGAGGATAGGCCGCATGGATCAAACCAAGCCCTCTTTTTTCATCACCACGCCCATCTACTACGTGAACGCCGATCCGCACCTGGGAACGGCGTACTCCACGATCATCGCCGACGTCCAGGCGCGCTACCGCCGCGCCGCCGGCTATAACGTCAAGTTCCTGACCGGCATGGACGAGCACGGCGAGAAGGTCGCCGAGGCCGCGGCCAAGCACGGTATGACCCCGCAGGAGTGGACCGACTCGCAGGCTCCGCACTTCAAGGACCTGTGGAAGAAGCTCGAGATCTCCAACGACGACTTCATCCGCACCACCGAGCCGCGCCAGCACCACGCCGTGCAGTACCTCTGGGAGCGCATGAAGGAGTCCGGCTACCTCTATAAGGGCAGCTACGACGGCTGGTACTGCGTGCCCGACGAGACGTATTTCACCGAGACGCAGGTCGAGAAGGGCGACGAGGAGAACGGCACGCCCGGCGCGCACCTCTGCCCCGACTGCCACCGTCCGCTCGAGCGCGTGCAGGAGGAGTCCTACTTCTTCAAGCTCTCCGCGTTCCAGGACAAGCTGCTCAAGCTCTATGACGAGCACCCCGACTTCGTCCAGCCGGCGTTTCGCATGAACGAGGTGCGCTCCTTTGTCGAGGGCGGCCTCAACGACCTCTCCGTCTCGCGCACGAGCTTCGACTGGGGCATCCCGGTGCCCTTCGACGAGGGTCACGTGACCTACGTATGGTTCGACGCGCTGCTCAACTACATGACGGCCGTGGGCTACGGCGTCGACACGCCCGAGGCGCGCGCCGAGCTCGCCTATCGCTGGCCCGCGCAGTTCCACATCGTGGGCAAGGACATCATCCGCTTCCACTGCGTGATCTGGCCCGCCATGCTCATGGCGATCGGCGAGGCCCTGCCCGAGCACGTCTTCGCCCACGGCTTCCTGACGGTCCGCAACTCCGAGACCGGCAAGGCCGAGAAGATGTCCAAGAGCCGTGGCAACGCCATCGCGCCGGCCGACGTCATCGACCTGCTCGGCGTCGAGGGCTACCGTTATTACTTCATGACCGACGTCGTGCCCGGCACCGACGGCGCCATCAGCTTCGAGCGCATGGAGCAGGTCTACAACGCCGACCTCGCCAACAGCTGGGGCAACCTGATCTCGCGTTCGCTCAACATGAGCGCCAAGTACTTCGACGGCTGCGCCCCCGCCAAGCCGGCCTCGGCCGACGCCTATGAGAACCCGCTCGCGAAGATCGCCGACGGCCTGGTCGAGCGCTACGCCGCCAAGATGGACGTACTCGATTACGGCGGTGCCAAGGACGAGGTCATGGAGCTCATCCATGCCGCCAACCACTACATCGAGGATTCCGAGCCGTGGGCGCTCGCCAAGGACGAGGCAAAGGCCGACGAGCTTGCCTTTGTGATCTACAACCTGCTCGAGGCGATCCGCATCGCCGCGCACCTGCTGATGCCCTTCATGCCCGAGACGTCCGCCGAGGCGCTGCGCCGCATCTCCCGCGAGGCCGAGGCAGATTCCGACGACCTTAAGGGCGTCTGCGCCTGGGGCCAGCTCGCCGACGGTCAGCCCGTGGAGAAGGGCGAGCCGCTCTTCCCTCGTCTCGGCTAGGACGCTGCGCGGACGCCAGACGGACAATCTGCCGTTCAATTTCAAGGACATGGCCGCAAGGCCTATGCCCTTTCATTTCACGGCACCTTGTCGCGCCTGGCGCCCGCTCGCTGCTTCGATGTGTGCGTATGGCGGTCTTGCTTCGAGGCATTTTTTGGATTCAGATACAGCAACGGGCGGACGACGACAGAAAAAACGTCGCCCGCCCGTTTTGCTCTGGGCTGCGTTTTTCCTGTAACGTGAGAGGTGGGGTTCGGGTTTAGGGCTTTCGTCCGCCGCGAGTTCCGCACGAGCAGAAGGCGCCAGTGGCGCCTTCGTCGCGAGCAGGACTGTCCGAGCGCCGGATGAAAGCCCTAAACCCGAACGCGGTCAACCTTACAAGGAGGACATGATGACGACATCGCCCCTGGCAAACCCCAAGGCGACGAGAGAGCTGCTGGAGGAGTTCGGCCTTGCGACCAAGCACCGCCTCGGCCAGAACTTCCTCATCGACAACCATGTGATCGAGCACATCTGCGAACTCGCCGAGCTCGAGGGTGACGAGCTCGTGCTCGAGGTCGGTCCCGGCATCGGCACGCTCACGCTGGCGCTTCTCCATGATGCCGCTCGCGTGACCTCGATCGAGGCCGACCCCGAGCTCGAGCCGGTGCTCGACGCCCATGCGGCCGACTACGCCAACTTCCGCTACATCATGGGCGACGCGCTCAAAGTCACGCCGGGTCAGATCGAGGAGGTGTCGGGCGGCGAGCCCACGGTCTTCGTGGCGAACCTGCCCTACAACGTCGCGGCGACCATCATCCTCCAGTTCTTCGAGACCATGCCTGCGCTCAAGCGCACCGTGGTGATGGTGCAGAAGGAGGTCGCGGACCGTATCGCCGCGGCCCCCGGTAACAAGACCTACGGTGGATACACGGCCAAGCTCGGCCTGTATGCGCAGGTTACCGGGCGCTTCGAGGTGCCGCCGCGCTGCTTTATGCCGGCGCCGCACGTCGACTCGGCCGTGGTTCGCATCGATCGCGTTGACGGGGCGGTGCCCGCAAACCTCGACCGTGCCTTCGCTGCGCGCGTCATCGACGCCGCGTTCGCCCAGCGCCGCAAGACCATCCGCAACTCCATGAGCTCGAATGGCTTTGCCAAGGACGCGCTCGATGCCGCGTTCGCTGCGAGCGGGATCGCTCCCACGGCCCGTGCCGAGACGCTCGCCGTCTCGGACTTTGTTCGCTTGGCGCAGGAGCTGGCCGATGCCGAGTAACGCGGATCCGGTGACTTTCACCAAAAAGAAGAAGACCGTCACGTGCCCGGAGCCCTGGGCCCCGCTGGCGGATACGCATGGACACCTGCTCTCGTTTTGGGAAAAGACGCCCGCGGAGGTCCTTCGTCGTGCCAAGCGGGCGGGCGTCGGGCTTCTCGTGACGCTGATCGACCCCATCGGCGACAAGATGGACGTACCGACGTTTCAAGATTGGCTCGCGTGCGAGGCTTTGCCGCTTGGCGAGGATGCCCCGCGCATCCGCTATCTCGCGGGCGTGCACCCTTATGGCGCGCCGGTCTACTCCGATGCCGTCCATGCGCAGATCGAGGCGGCGCTCGCCGATCCGCTCTGCGCTGGTATCGGAGAGATCGGGCTCGACTACCACATGGACTACGACGACGATGTGGCTCCGGCTCCTCATGACGTGCAGATCGAGTGTATGGCGCGTCAGCTCGAGGTCGCGGTCCGTCACGACGTGCCCGTCGAGCTGCATCTGCGCCACGAGGACGATGATGCCGCCCGCACCTCGCATGTCGATGCCCTGCGGGTGCTTCGCGAGGTCGGTGTGCCGCGGGCGGGCTGCGTGCTCCATTGCTTTGGCGAGGACCGGGCAATCATGGAGCGTTTCGTCGAGCTCGGCTGCTATATCGCCTACGGTGGCGCTGCGACGTTCAAGCGCAACGGCGAGGTGCGCGAGGCGTTCGCCGCCACGCCGCTCGACCGTATCCTCTTCGAGACGGATTGTCCCTATATGGCACCCGAGCCCATCCGCGGTCTCGAGTGCGAGCCGGCCATGGTTTCCATCACGGCGAACGCGCTTATCAACGACCGTGTCGACCGCACCGGTGAATCTGCCGAGACCATCGCCCGCGCCGCTTGGGAGAACGCGCTGCGCCTCTTTGGCTGAGGGCGGTTCCCGGGCGTGAAAGCGCGTTTGAATCTCATCTATCGGTGCGGGGGCACCTCGGTATCGATGGCCCGTCGGCCGGGGGATTTAGATCGCAGGGTCCTTGGAGACCTTCTCGCTCGTCGCGGTGAGCGGTTTGTTGTCGACGCGGCGGCTCAAGCGGTCGAGCTTGACGAGCAGCCATTCGATGGGGTTGGGTGACGAGCCCTCCTCGTCGGCGACGAGCTTGGTGGAGGCGATCTTCTTGCCGTCTTGTTTGATGGTCACGGTTCCCACCTTGTCGCCCTTATGGATATCGCCCGAGAGCTCGTCGAACGACATACTTTCCTTGACCGTGCCCCCGAGCGTGAACACCGTCACCTGGGCCGCGGGGTCGGAAAGCGTGGCGTCGATGCTCTTGTCGGTCCAATCGCTCTGGGCGACGCGCGCCATGAGCGGGTTGCCGTCCGAGGTCTTCTTGCTCGAATTGGCGATAGCTACGCTCTTCTTGTGCCCGTAGTACCAGTTCGCGAGCGTCGCGGTGTCGGTGAAGCGCTGACCGTCCTCGGGCGAACCCAGGACGACGGTGTAGACCTCGTCGCCATCGATGCTGTATGCCGCGGTGAAGCAGTAGCCGGCGTCGTCGGTCGTGCCGGTCTTGCCGCCGATGTTGCCGTCCTGTCCGAGCAGGACGTTATGCGTGGTCATGCTGTGCGAATGGTCGGAGCCGTCGGCAGCCGTGACCTCGATCCATGAATCCGTGCTCGCGACGACCTGCCGAAAGGTGTCGTTCTCCATGGCGGCCTTGAGCATGATCGCCACGTCGTGTGCGGTGGAGTGCATATCGCCCGCCCACTCGTCGAAATCGAGGCCATGGGGGTTCTCGAAGAGCGTCCCCGTGCAGCCGAGCTCCTTGGCCTTCTTGTTCATGGCGGCGACGAAGGTCTGCTCGGCGTCCGTGGTCTTGGGGTCGAGCTTCTTGCCCACGAACTCCGCGAGCGCCCAGGCGGCATCGTTGCCCGATGGGATCATGAGACCGCGCAGCGCCTGCTCCACGGTGAGCCGGTCGCCTTCCTGGAGGCCGGCTGTCGACTCCCCGATGGAGGCGGCCTTGGCGCTCACGGTGAGCGTCTCCGCGGGCTGGGCGTTCTCGAGGGTGAGGATGGCGGTCATGACCTTGGTGATCGATGCGATCTTAGTCTGCTTGTCAAGGTTGCGGCTGTAGTAGAAGGTGCCGTCCTTGCCCATGACGCAGGCGCTCGTCGCCTCGATGTCGGGGAGGTCCGCGTCGGCGATCTTGCGCTCCGCGGCCGTCTTGCCGCAGACGATGTCGGCGGTCGAGGTGTCGGCAAGGGCCGGCACGGGGGCCGCGACACCGAGCGCGATCGAGCAGAGGACGATGACGAGGGCGGCGCGCAGCCGGGTGAGGGATTGGACGAGCTTGTTGTTCACGACGTTCGCTTTCACGTTGGGGATGTCTTGGTTAGGAAAGAGTATATCGTGCGCACCGAGCGCGGTGCCGGGAGTCGGCGCGTAATGCCGCTGGCGCGGCGTGGGCGCCGGCCGCGACTTAAGGTGCCCTTAAGTGCCTCCATGCATTCTGTGTGAGGGGATGCCGCTCGTGCATAATGGGGCGGGGGAGAGGAGCTTCCGTGAGCACACCAGAGCCGGCGCCCAAGGGCGCGCACATCCTTGTCGTCGACGACGAGAAGGCCATCACCGACCTCGTGGGCATCTATCTCGAAAAGGAAGGGTACGAGGTGACGCTCGCCTACAACGGCGCCGATGCCGCCAAGGCGATCCTCGACCGCGAGTTCGACCTCGCGATCCTCGACGTCATGCTCCCCGATATCGATGGCTTCGAGCTGCTCCGCACCATTCGTGCCGACCACACCTACCCGGTCATCATGCTCACGGCGTGCGATTCGCAGCGAGACAAGATCGAGGGTCTCACGCTCGGCGCCGACGACTACGTCTCCAAGCCGTTCCGTCCGCTCGAGCTTATGGCGCGCGTGGCCGCTCAGCTGCGCCGCTATATGAGCTACGGCAGCCGAGAGCAGGCCGAGGGGCCCCAGGTGATCGAGATCGATGGGCTCACCGTCAACAAAGACTCCCGCACCGTCGAGGTCGACGGGCGCCCCGTGAAGACGACGCCCATCGAGTACTCGATCCTGCTCTACCTGGCCGAGCACCGCGGGCACGTGGTGCCGGTCGAGGACCTCTTCCGCGCCGTGTGGAACGAGGAGTTCATGCCCAGCTCCAACAACACCGTCATGGTGCACATCCGCCACCTGCGCGAGAAGATCGGCGACGCCGCCCAGAATCCGCGCTTCATCAAGAACATCTGGGGCGTCGGCTACACGATCGAGGGGTAGGGAGTGACGTCCGGGGAGCGATGGGCTCGTCTAATCGCTATCTTCCATAGCCAGACCGAAGGTGTAGTTGATATAGCCTGAATCATCGGCCTCATACGTGACGCCATCTTTTTCTGTCTTGGAATCCAAGGCCTTTTCATATACATCTTCGGCTGCGGACTCGTTGTTCAGTTGCGGGTCGCACGCACGAATCGTGCCGATGCAGATACGTTCGAATATTTCATCGCTATCGACTTGGTCGGCGTCTAGGCTACAAGCGAATATGCAACCCGTCTTTTGACATCGGAGCGGCTATAAGGAAGAACGTCTAGCTGCAATGCGACAGGTAATACGGAGAGAACCGCATGGATGGCCAGTTTCGCCACAAGAATGAAGAAAGCAAAGCCCAGAGCAAATAATTCGCCCAGCCCATCGACGTATTTCATTCCATCGGATAGAGCTTCGAAATCGGCGATTGAGTAAAATCCGCTATCTATTTGACCGTTGGCGAAATAGATGCGCAGATAGCTAAATCCCGTAAGAATAAATATCGCCGCGGAAATGATTGCGACGTAGGAAAACACGCCTCGATCGACAAGGCTTTTGATTCGTTCTTTCATGGTTAGAACCATCCTTTTTTGTTTTGGACATATGTACGGTTGAAGTCTTCGTCGGTTTTGGTGAGGTAGATGATTCCCTCGATGAGCGATATGACCCCCATGACAAAAGGTCCGAGGAGGACAAGGGAGCCGAGCAGGGTTATGACGGGCATGATGATTCCCTCGCTCTTGTATCCGCGGTAGAACTTGTGAATGCCGAGCGATCCAACGAATAGGGCAAGTAGGCCAGCGGCTACCCTGCTTTTCTCAGATGCTTGAGCTTGCGCGTGGGACACTGCCGGGGTTGTTGGCTCGGGAGCCGGCAGTTTTACCTTGGGTGCCGAAGAGAACTCGCTGTTTAGGAGTTTGGCCTTTTGGCTGTTGAACTCCTCGGGGGTGAGGGCTCCGATATCAAGGAGCTCCTTGAGGGCTTTTATCTGCTCGGTAACTGTCATATCCGTCCAATCTGTCGCGTTGAGCGAGCTGCAAAATGGCAGCATTATCAAAATATCCTAATTTGGGATATTCCAAAGTGGGATATAGCGTTTTCGCCATGAACGTTGAGGCGAACAAGGTGTGCGGTAGGGCGCTTTCCTACATGCGGATTGAATCTGGGATGACCCAGGTCGACCTTGCGCGCCGACTCGATGTACCCCAGTCGTTTGTCTCGAAAGTCGAGACGGGCGAGCGCGCGCTTAAGGTATATGAACAATTTGACTATGCACGCGCACTGGGAATTGGGATAGCGGATTTTGTCATGCGTCTTCAGACGGAACTTGACGGCCTTGGAATTGTCGCTCTGAGTAAACCGGTAGGAAAATAGGCCGACATCGCAAGGGGCTCGTTCTTGCAGGGGATAATCTTGCTTAAGTGCAGGCGGTGACGAAGTCGGGAGGCCCTATGCCCTCTATCAGTATGTTTTTCGGTATCGTGGTCTATATGTTCTATGACGATCACAATCCACCGCATTTCCATGCGCGTTACCAGGGACATAAGGCCGCATTTCTTTTTGACGGAACGCTTTTGGCTGGAGAGATGCCCCTGAAGCAACAGAAGATTCTGGCCGCTTGGGCGGTCATCCATGCCGAGGAGCTTGAAGCGAATTGGGAACTCGCCGCGGCGAGTGAACAGCTCTATAAGATTGACCCGCTGCGTTAGGAGGCGTTATGGACTCCCTGCTTGATATGGTTTGGGTAAAGCCGCTTGACGGCTATCACATTTCCGTTGAGTTCGAAGACGGGACTGCTGGTGAATTCGATATGACTCCCTACCTTGATAAAGGGGTTTTCAAGAGTCTGAGGGATAAAACGGTGTTCGACAGGGTGCGCGTCGAGTACGGAACGGCGGTTTGGCCCGGAGGGGTCGATATCGCGCCCGAGACCGTCTATGATGCCGTCCGCGCGGCGTAGGCGGTTTGGTCTAAGGGGACACATGAACGAAGAAGATGCGAAAACTGACGTTCAGGCGAGAGACGTTGAGGAAAGCGCCGCGCCGGAGGGCGGGGCGGCTGTTGGCGGGTCGGCTGAGGCTCGCGACGGGTGGTTCTCGCGGTTCATGTCGGACGAGACGTTCGAGCGCGTGCGTGCGGTGGTCGACAGCCGGCTCTTGGCGACGGTGCTGCTCTTTCTGCTGAGCCTGCTCGTCGTCGGCATCGACAACGTCGTCGGGATCCTGGTCGTGCTCTTTGCGGGCTTTGTCCTGCTCGATCGTTACCTGAGCGTTCGCCGCTGCATCGTCATCGGCGGCGCGGCCTGGATGATCGTGCTCGCGATCGGCGGCATCGCGCTCAGTGGCGCCGCGGGGCCGGTGTTCTTCGATGCCGGATACCTGTTCAACATCTGCGGCCTGTTCCTGGCGATCGCGGTGTGCGCCGTCTTCTTTTGCGGCCGCGCCATGTACTACCTGGGCGTCGAGCAGGGCGAGGAGCGCGCGGACCGCACGATCGCCGCGCGCATCCAGGATCGCCTGATCGACCGCCCGGACGACTGGGGGCAGATCGATGGCGATTTCCTCGAGGTCGAGGGCGCGCTCAACCGCGTGCGCGACCGCGAGCGGCGCGCGGCCCAGGCGCTGCGCGACGAGTCCCGCCGCAAGGACGACCTCGTCACCTACCTGGCGCACGATCTCAAGACCCCGCTCGCGAGCGTGGTGGGCTACCTGTCGCTGCTCGAGGAGGCGCCCGACCTGCCGGTCGAGCAGCGGACGCGCTTCACCGGTGTCGCGCTTGACAAGGCGCACCGGCTCGATGCGCTCATCGAGGAGTTCTTCGACATCACGCGCTTCGACTTCCACGATATCGTGCTCACCCGCGGCTATGTGGATCTCGGCCTCATGCTCGCCCAGGTGGCCGACGAGTTCTACCCGATCCTCGCCGCACAGCACAAGGACGTCTCGATCGACGCCCAGGGCGACCTCACGGCGCTCGTCGACGGCGACAAGATGGCGCGCGTGTTCAACAATATCATGAAGAACGCCATCGCCTACAGCTACGACAACTCGACGATCGCCATCGCGGCGGCGCGCACGCCGAAGGGCGGGGTGCGCGTCACGTTCACCAACGAGGGCGATCCGATCCCTGAGGCCAAGCTCAAGGTCATCTTCGAGAAGTTCTATCGGCTCGACGCCGCCCGCGCGACCAACCACGGCGGCGCGGGGTTGGGGCTTGCCATCGCCAAGGAGATCGTCACGGCCCACGGCGGTACCATCGCGTGCACCTCGACGCCCGAGCACACGGTCTTCACGATCGAGCTGCCGAAGGACAAAGCGGCGGAGTAGGGGTCGCAGGGTGCGCGATCGAGGTGCGCGCGAGTTTGGCCCATGGGGACGGCCGGTAGGCGAGACCGCGTGCTGCCCGGGCCGGCTCGGACGGTGCCCGGCCGATGCCTGGCCAGGGTCGGGCCGGTGCCCGACCCCGTATCGTCCCGGGCCGCCCAACGCCGCGCCCTTACAATCCCCTGACAATCCGTTCACGGCTGCATAAAGCCCGCTTCGTACCATGCAATACGCTGTTGATATATTGAAGCGGAGGTACGCGGAATGACGGGAATTCCGGTGCAGGACAGGACCGATACGGAGGGGCTGATCGCCGCCGGGGCCGAGGCGGCGCGCGAGCGCGAGATCGGCGACGCGGGGCATCCCACGGCGGAGGAGCTCGCGGCCTCGCCGGTACGGCTCGGGGTCGAGCACCTCGACCTCTTCTATGATGACCACCATGCGCTCAAGGACGTCTCCATCGACATCCGCGACCGGCAGATCACATCGTTCATCGGGCCCTCGGGCTGCGGAAAGTCGACGCTCCTGCGTTGCTTCAACCGCATGAACGATGGGATCAAGGATTGCCGCATCGAGGGCTCCATCACGCTCGACGGTCAGGATATCCTGGGCGACTACAACACCTGCCGCCTTCGCCAGCGTGTCGGGATGGTGTTCCAGCGCCCCAACCCGTTTCCCATGAGCATCTACGACAACGTCGCCTACGGCCCGCGCGGCCTGGGTATCAAGGACCGCGCGACCCTCGACGGGCTCGTCGAGGAGTCGCTCACCCGCGCCGCGCTCTGGGACGAGGTCAAGGACAAGTTGAAGCAGTCGGGTCTGGGGCTTTCGGGCGGTCAGCAGCAGCGTCTGTGCATCGCCCGCGCGCTCGCCGTGCGTCCCGACGTGCTGCTCATGGACGAGCCCACGAGCGCCCTCGACCCGGTGTCGACGCTCGTGATCGAGCAGCTCGCCGTCGAACTCAAGAAGACCTGCACGCTCGTGGTGGTCACGCACAATATGCAACAGGCATCGCGCATCTCGGACTCGGTGGCGTTCTTCCTGCTGGGCGAGCTCGTGGAGCACGCGCCCACCGCCGAGCTTTTCAAGAGTCCGCGCGACCCGCGCACGGCTGATTATCTCACGGGTCGTTTTGGCTGACGCATGCGGGATTCGCCGTCGGCATCCGCACTTTTAAGGGTTAAGATGCGGGCAGAGTCGACACGCCCGCACATAAGGTGGTTTCCATGGTCTATTACGTCGAGGATGATGACAACATCAGGGATCTCACGGTCTACGCCCTGCGCAAGCAGGGGATCGAGGCCGAGGGCTTCTCATGCGACAGCGAGTTCAAGGCGGCCGTGGCGCGTCGCGTGCCCGACGCCGTGCTGCTCGACATCATGCTGCCCGACACCGACGGCATCGAGATCATGCGCCGCCTGCGCGCCGACCGTCTCACGGCGACGGTGCCCATCATGATGCTCACCGCTAAAGATACCGAGCTCGACAAGGTCATGGCGCTCGACGGCGGTGCCGACGATTACATGACCAAGCCGTTCTCGCTCATGGAGCTCGCGAGCCGCTGCCGCGCGCTGCTGCGCCGCGGCGGCATGGTCAAGCAAGTCTCGGACGTGCTCGCGGTCGACGATATCGTCCTTTCGCCGAGCCATCGCGAGGCGAGCGTGGCGGGCGAGCCGCTCAAGCTCACCCTGCGTGAGTTCGACCTGCTCGAGTACCTCATGCGCAAACCCGGTGTGGTCTTCACCCGCGAGGCGCTGCTCAGAAGCGTCTGGGGCTGGGACTTCGACGGCGGTTCGCGCACCGTCGACGTGCATGTGCAGACGCTTCGCCAGAAGCTCGGCGACCATGCCCGCGCCATCGAGACGGTGCGCGGCGTGGGCTACCGTCTGGCCGAGAGCCTGAGCGAGGAGGCGGATGCCGAGACTGCCGAGCCCGCTGTCGCCGCCGAGCCCGAGGCGGCCGCGGAGCCGGGGTCGGGCGAGTAGCTTGACCGCCGCACCCGAGGGCAAGAAGACCCTGTCGCGCCGCGTGTTCGCGACGGTGTTCGTCGTCGCCATGACCGTGATCCTCGTCTTCACGGTTTCCGGCGCCATCTTTCTCCAGAACACGCTCGCCGATGCGACGCGCGACAACCTCGAGCACGAGGCGCAGGTCATCGCGGCAGCGCTTAACGGCGAGAACGATCCCGCGGCGCTTCTGCGCCGCCTGGGTAAGAAAGACGAACTGCGCATCACGCTCGTCGACCCTGACGGCTCGGTCGCCTACGACAACGAGGCATCACCGGCGCTCCTGCCCAACCACAAGGATCGTCCTGAGGTGGCCGAGGCCATGAAGACGGGCACCGGCGAGGCCGAGCGGTCGAGCTCGACGCTCGACGAGGTCATGCTCTACCGGGCTGTGCGGCTCAAGAACGGGCAGGTCATCCGCTTGGCTCAGGGGCAGGCGGGCGTGCTGTCGATCTTGCTGTCGCTCGTGGGGCCGTTTCTGGTTATCGCCGCGGCGGGTGCCGCGGTGTCCTTTGTCGCCGCCAAGCGCGAGGCCCAGGCCATCATCGAGCCCCTGCGCGAGGTCGATCTCGACCACCCGCGCCGCAGCTACGAGCATGCCTATGCCGAGATGGTCCCCATGCTCGAGCGCATCGAGACCCAGCGAAAGGAGCTCAAGCGACAGATGGCCGTGCTCGCCGACAACGACCGCATGCGCCGTGAGTTCACGGCGAATATCACCCACGAGCTCAAGACGCCGCTCACCACGATCTCGGGCTATGCCGAGCTCATCGCCAACGGCATGGTCGAGGGCGAGGACGACCTGCGCGACTTCGGCGGGCGCATCTACAGCGAGGCGGGCCGTCTGGCGTCGCTCGTCAACGACATCCTCACGCTCTCGAACCTCGATGAGGCGGAGCGGTCCGAGGACGGGAGCGTCCCCATGGGCTCGATGGAACCGGTCGAGCTCGCCCGCACCGTGCGCACGGTCGCGCAGCGCTTGGAGCACGTCGCCGAGGAGGCGGACGTCACGCTCGAGGTCGACGCCTGCCCCGTGGTGATCGACGGCGTGGCCCGTCTTGTCGATGAGCTTGCCTACAACCTCACCAACAATGCTATCCGTTACAACCGCCCCGGTGGAAGCGTGACGGTGTCGTGCGGTGTCGACGTGTCGGGGCATCCGTTTCTCAAGGTCGCCGATACGGGCATCGGCATCGCACCCGAGGAGCAGGACAAGGTGTTCGAGCGCTTCTACCGTGTGGACAAGAGTCGTTCGAAGGCGCGCGGCGGCACGGGCCTGGGGCTCGCCATCGTCAAGCATGCGGCCCTGTACCACCATGCGCAGATCGACCTTGAAAGCACGCTCGGGGAGGGTACGGTCATCACGGTGACGTTTCCGAGTGAGCATCGCCTGCTGTCGGGGGAATAGCCGGGGCGGGGTTTCCGCCTGCATTGTGGGTTTGAATCTCGACCTCAGCGGCCCAGAGGGGCGGTTCCGGCGCTGCAATGCCCGGGCAGTCTCGGACCGCCGCGCGCGAAAAGTTGTTCCACGAACGCGCGACGAGCTGTAGCTTATGTATAGAGTGGGCTTGCATATCCAAAATGCGATAGCATGTTTCGAGTTATGTCGATACACATCTCGGGGGACGAAAGGCAAGCCGCATGACCCTTCTCGAATTGTTCCAGCTGCTTAAGAAGCACATCAAGCTGGTGATCGCGCTTCCGGTGATCTGCGCGATCGCCATGGGCGTCGTGTCCTTCACCATGCTGGACAACACCTACACCGCCTCGACCAGCATGTACATCCTGGCCAAAACCGACGGCGACGGGCAGACGAGCTACTACAACGACCTTTCGGCGAGCCAGATGCTCTCCAACGACGTCGCGACGCTGCTCGACAGCGACAGCGTCAAGAGCGGCGCCGCCAAGACGCTCGGCCTCGCCAACCTCGATAACTACAAGGTGAGCGTCACGAGCGAGACCACCACGCGCGTCATCACCCTCTCCGTGACCGGCGACAGCCCCGACGGCGCCGCCGCCGTCGCGAACGCCATGGCCGGCTCCGTCTCCAAGGTCGCCAAGGACGTCGACGCCGCCCAGGCCATCAACGTCATCGACAAGGCCAAGGTTCCCACCGAGCCGAGCGGCCCCAACCGCAAGCTCTACATCGCCGTCGCGGCGCTCGCCGGCCTCTTCGTCGCCGTCGCCATCGTCGTGCTGCTCGATATGCTCAACACCCGCGTCCGCTCCGTCGACGATGCCGTCGAGCTGCTCGGCGTTCCCGTTATCGGTCGTTTCCCGTATGTGAAGGGCGGTAAGTAGCCAATGGCCCGCAAGAAGAAGAACTCCGACAAGCTCGTCACGAGCAACGCTGCCAAGACCCTGCTCGCGAACATCCGCTTCGCGAGCGTCGACAGCCCCATCCGCTCCATCACCGTGACCTCGTCCATTCCCAACGAAGGCAAGTCGACGATCTCGGTCAACCTCGCCCAGGCCATCGCCACGAGCGGTAAGAGCGTGCTGCTCGTCGAGTGCGACATGCGTCACCGCACGCTCGCCAACATGCTGAACCTGCGCCACAGCGGCGGCCTGTACGCCGTGCTCTCCGACCAGATGTCGATCGATGACGCCGTGGTCGAGACCGGCCAGCCCAACCTCTACTTCCTCGATGCCGAGCCGCGCATCCCCAACCCGGCCGACATCATCGCCTCGCGTCGCTTTGCCAAGCTCGTCGCCGCGCTCGAAGAGAAGTATCAGTACGTGATCTTCGACACGCCGCCCGTGGGCACCTTCGTCGATGCCGCCGAGGTCGCCGCCATCACCGACGGCACGGTCTACGTCGTGCGCGAGGACTTCGCCAAGCGCAACGAGATTCTCGCCGCGTTCGATCAGCTCAACAAGGCCGAGGTCAACGTGATCGGCACGGTCATGAACTACTGCGAGAGCACAAGCCACGACTACTACTACTCCTATTACGGTGACGACAAGGTCCAGGGCGACGCTTCCCAGGGCTTCAACTCCACCGTGGGCGGCGCGGCCGCAGGCACCCAGCCCGTCCGCGCGCAGCGCTTCAAGAAATAGGGGAGTGCCGAGGGTTTGACATGCGTGACATCCACAGCCATATCCTTCCCGGGGTCGATGACGGCGCGAGAAGTCTTGAGCATAGCCTGGCGATGCTCGAGGCGGCTCGCGCCGCCGGCGTCACGCAGATCGTGTGCACACCGCACTGCCGCGAGCCGTATTTTGATTTCGATGCCATGTGGGACGCCTTCCATCTGCTCGAGCAGCATGCGGGCGATATTAAGCTGCAGATGGGGTTCGAGGTCAACCATACCAAGCTCATGGACTTGGGTATCGAGTGGGCCGACCGCCTGCACTTCGACGGGTCGAACGAGTTTCTGCTTGAGCTCTCGACTCATGCCGACGAGTACGACTTCGAGGAGTACGAGAACACGATCTACGACCTCCAATGCCGCGGCTACCAGGTGATCATCGCGCATCCCGAGCGGTATCGCGCGATCCAGAAGGATATCGGCGTGGCGAAGCGCCTCATGGACCTGGGCTGCAAGCTTCAGGCCTCGGCGGACTTTATCGCCGGTGGGCGCTTCGGTCACGAGAAAAAGCCCGCGATCCGCATGTTCGACGAGAACATGTACAGCTTTATCGCGAGCGACGCCCATACGCCCGACCACTACCGCCTGCTGGCCAAGGCCCGGGCGAAGTACAGCGTGCGCGGAGCGCATTTCAAATAGCGAGAAGAAAAGCCGTCCCCTATGGGGCGTCTTTTTTATCCTGCCCGCGCAATGTTACATTGGTGCCTGTCCCTAGCATGATGTCGCCTGTTGGAAGGAGTTTCCCATGTCCGTCGAGATCAAGACCGGATACTTCGAGGATGCCGAGCATGTGCGCCGGGTCGTCTTCATGGAGGAGCAGGGCTACGAGAACGAGTTCGACGAGATCGACGAGGCGCCGTCCTGCATCCATGTGACGATCTATGTGGACGGCGATGTGGCCGGCTGCGCCCGCGTGTTTCCCGAGGAGCTCGAGCACAGCGCGGATACCGAGGCTCCGGCCTCTCCTGCGTGCGACTTTGACGAGGGCATCGGGGCAGGGGAGACCTACATCATGGGGCGCGTCGCCGTGCTGCCCGCGTATCGCCGTCGCGGGCTTGCCTCGAAGGTCGTCGCCGCGGCCGACGAAGCCGCGCGGGACGCCGGCGCCAGGCTCATCAAACTGCATGCGCAGGAATACGTGATTCCGCTCTACGCCCGTGCCGGTTACATCCAGATCGCCGCGGTCGATTACGAGGACGAGGGCCAGCCCCACGCCTGGATGGCCAGGCGACTGTAACGTCCCGCTGCCCCAGGTGTTCATTGGGGACGTATTCATTGGGGACGTAAATAAATGACCGGTC
>ERZ808240.1444-NODE-1444-length-29450-cov-8.273482_pt1 | contig 29450 bp, 25 predicted proteins | sample MGYA00521084_ERZ808240 | MGnify/ENA primary metagenome ERZ808240 (study PRJEB31516, sample SAMN03275571) | gut metagenome | biome: mammalia-associated habitat; material: feces | host: Papio cynocephalus | place: Kenya | collected 2012-08-06 ... | reverse complement strand
CTCAAGCGCACCGTGCGCGACATCGTCGGCGCGGTCTGCGAGACGAACGACGCGCTGGGCGTCGCCTTCCCGAGCCTGCACACGAAGCTCGAGCGCGACGTGTATTTCATCACCACGCAGGAGCTGGAGGACCTCTACCCCGACAAGACCCCCAAGGAGCGCGAAAACGAGATCGTCCGCCAGCATCACACGGTCTTCCTCATGCAGATCGGCGGCAAGCTGGCCTCCGGCAAGCCGCACGACGGCCGCGCGCCCGACTATGACGACTGGCAGCTCAACGGCGATATCCTGATGTGGAACCCGGTGTTGGAGTGCGCGTTTGAGATCTCCTCCATGGGCATCCGCGTCGACGAGGCTTCGCTCGACCGGCAGCTGACGCTGGCCGGCTGCGACGACCGCCGCGAGCTTCCCTTCCACAAAATGCTCCTGCACGGCGAGCTGCCCCTGACCATGGGCGGCGGCATCGGCCAGAGCCGCGTGTGCATGCTGATGATCGGCACCTGCCACATCGGCGAGGTCCAGTCGAGCATCTGGGACAAGGCCACCATCGACGCCTGCCGCAGCGCGGGCATCCTGCTTCTGTAACTTCCGACATTTTATCATAGAGAGGATCGATCACCATGGAACAGCTCATTTCTGTCCGTTCCCTTTTCAAAGAGACTGACGCCTATGCCGGCAAGCAGATCAAGGTCGGCGGCTGGGTGCGCAATCTGCGCGCAAGCAAGAATTTCGGCTTTATCAACCTGTCCGATGGCACGTTCTTTTCGCAGGTGCAGGTCGTCTACGGCTCCGAGCTCGCGAACTTCGCCGAAATTTCCAAGCTGAACATCGGCGCGGCCGTCATCGTCACCGGCACGCTGGTCCTGACGCCCGAAGCCAAGCAGCCGTTTGAGCTGCAGGCGAGCGAGGTCTTCGTCGAGGGCCCGTCCACCCCGGATTATCCCATCCAGCCCAAGCGCCATTCGATGGAGTATCTGCGCACCGTGACGCATCTGCGCCCGCGCACGAACACCTTCCAGGCCGTCTTCCGCGTCCGCAGCCTCATCGCCTACGCCATCCACAAGTTCTTCCAGGAGCGCGACTTTGTCTACGTCCACACGCCGCTCATCACCGGCTCCGACTGCGAGGGCGCGGGCGAGATGTTCCAGGTCACGACGCTCGATCTCGATAACCTGCCCCGCACCGAGGACGGCAGGATCGACTACAGCAAGGACTTCTTCGGCAAGGAAACGAACCTGACCGTCTCCGGCCAGCTCAACGGCGAGACCTTCGCGCAGGCCTTCCGCAACATCTATACCTTCGGCCCGACCTTCCGCGCCGAAAACTCCAACACCACCCGCCACGCGGCCGAGTTCTGGATGATCGAGCCGGAGATCGCGTTTGCCGATCTCTCCGACGACATGAAGCTCGCCGAGGATATGATCAAGTTCATCATCGCCTACGTCCTCGACCATGCGCCGGAGGAGATGGCCTTCTTCAACCAGTTCGTCGACAAGGGCCTGATCGACCGCCTGCAGCATGTCATGACCTCCGATTTCGGCCATGTCACCTACACCGAGGCTATCAAGCTCCTCGAGGCGCACAACGACAAGTTCGACTACAAGGTCTTCTGGGGCTGCGACCTGCAGACCGAGCATGAGCGCTATCTCACCGAGCAGATCTTCAAGCGCCCGGTCTTCGTCACGGACTACCCGAAGGAGATCAAGGCGTTCTACATGAAGCTCAACCCCGACGGCAAGACCGTCGCGGCCATGGACTGCCTGGTGCCCGGCATCGGCGAGATCATCGGCGGCAGCCAGCGTGAGGACAACTACGACACGCTGCTGCAGAGAATGCACGAGTGCGGTCTGAAGGAGAAGGACTATCAGTTCTATCTCGACCTGCGCAAGTACGGCTCGACCCGCCACGCGGGCTTCGGCTTGGGCTTTGAGCGCTGCGTCATGTACCTGACCGGCATCTCCAACATCCGCGACGTGCTCCCGTTCCCACGGACCGTCGGCAACTGCGAGCTGTAAACCGGCGCTTCCAAAAACACTCCGCCCGGCGGCAGGATCTCCTGCCGCCGGGCGTCTTTTCTCGCCGGGATCCCATCTTTGTGCAGAATGACGAAGACACTTGTCCGCGCCGTGCGAATTTTTTTCAAAAAACAAGCAATTCGCACTTGCATTTTGCGCTTTACTTCGCTATAATGTCGACTATAAGTTCATGCACACTTGTCTATCGTACATGGACAGAAGGAGGAAAAATTCTATGAAAAAGATCATCGCTCTGCTTCTGGCGGCCGTCATGGTCATGTGCCTGTTCGCAGGCTGTGCGTCCAGCGGCTCCAAGGTCATCAAGATCGGCGTATTTGAGCCGCAGTCCGGCGACAACGGTGCCGGCGGCAAGCAGGAGGTCCTGGGCATCCAGTACGCCAACTCCGTCAAGCCGACCGTGACCATCAATGGCGAAGAATATAAGATCGAGCTCGACATCCAGGATAACCAGTCCTCGACCGACAAGGCCGTCTCCGCGGCCCAGCAGCTGGTCGCCGACAAGGTCTCCGTCGTCCTCGGCTCCTACGGCTCCGGCGTCTCCATCGCCGCCGGCACCTACTTCGCAAACGCCAAGATCCCGGCCATCGGCTGCTCCTGCACCAACGCAGCCGTCACCGCCGGCAACGACTACTACTTCCGCGTCTGCTTCCTCGATCCGTTCCAGGGCTCCGTCATGGCCTCGTTCGCCATGGAAGAGTTCGGCGCCAAGAAGGCCTACGTCCTGTCCATGCTCGGCGACGACTACACCGTCGGTCTGGCCAAGAACTTTGTCAACGCCTTTGAAGCTGCCGGCGGCGAGATCGTAGCCGACGAGACCTTCGTCGAAGGCACGGCGGACTTCTCCGCGTACCTCAACAACGCGGTCGCCGGCGGCGCCGACGTCATCTTCGCGCCGTCCGCCATCGCCTATGCCCCGCAGATCATCGAGCAGGCTTCCGCCCTCGGCGTCAACCTCCCCATCCTCGGCGGCGACACGTGGGAGAACTCCGCGATCTCCGACGCGCAGAACGGCACCGACATGCAGGTCTTCGTCTCCACGTTCTTTGACGAGAACGACGAGTCCGGCCTGGCTAAGGAGTTCGTCACCGGCTACAAGGCATGGCTGAACGGCAACTCCCAGAACCTCACCAACAACGGCGGCAACGACGTTGTCGCGGCGGTCTCCGCCCTCGGCTATGACGCCTACATGACCGCGGTCGCAGCCATCGAAAAGGCCCAGTCCACCGACGGCACCGCCATCCGCGACGCGCTGGCCGGCCTGTCGATCGAAGGTGTGACCGGTTCCATCAGCTTCGACGCCAACGGCGACGCGATCAAGAACACCGCTTACATCAAGCAGGCGATCGACGGCGGCTTCCAGTTCTACAAGGTCCAGACTGCCGACTGATTTTCGCAATACTGACTACAATGGTTTCCGGCCGGAGGAAATCCCTCCGGCCGGTACACATTTTCATCCGGCAGCGATCGAACCCGCTGCCGGATGACCCCATTCTTTTTATCGCCGCGTCCAAGCTGGCCTCAGACAGGCGGTTCGCGGTTTGGACATGGCGATAAACATCATTCAGGAGGTTCCCATGGGTATTATCAAGCAATGGCTGCCCTACATACTCGCCGGTATTTCCGCCGGCGGCCAGTATGCGCTCATCGCGGTCGGCTATACCATGGTCTACGGTATCCTGCGCCTGATCAACTTCGCGCACGGCGATATTTTCATGGTCGCAGGCCTGATCATGGTCTATCTTTCGGCTTCCATGCCGCTGTATGTCTCCATTCCCGCCGTCGTTGTGCTGACGGTCGTGCTCGGCTTCGCCATTGAGCGCTGCGCCTACAAGCCCCTGCGTCAGGCGCCCAGAATGTCCGTCATGATCTCCGCCATCGGCGTGAGCTATCTGCTGCAGAACCTCGCGTACTACGTGACGGGCGGTGTGCCCAAGCAGTACCCGGAGCTGCCGTGGATCACCGACACCATCACCATCCTCGGCGCGTCCACCAAGCGCGTGACCGTCATCACTCCGATCCTGACGCTGCTGCTGGTCGTCGGGCTGGTCGTCCTCATCAAGCGCACGAAGGTCGGCATGGCCATGCGCGCGGCCTCCAAGGATTTTGAGACGGCGCAGCTCATGGGCATCCGGATCAACTCCGTCATCTCCTTTACCTTCATCATCGGCTCCGCGCTGGCGGCCGTCGCGTCGTTCCTGTATTTCTCGAACTACACGACCATCGCCCCGTCCTCCGGCGCCATGCCGGGTCTCAAGGCCTTCGTCGCGGCCGTCTTCGGCGGGATCGGGTCGATCCCCGGCGCGGTCATCGGCGCGTTCATCATCGGCATCTGCGAGAATCTGCTCAAGGGCATGAAGCTGACGGCGTTCTCCGATGCGTTCACGTTTGCGCTGCTCATCGTCATCCTCGTCGTCAAGCCGACGGGCCTGTTCGGTGAGAAACTGACCGAGAAAGTCTGAGGAGGAGCATATGGAAAAGAAAAAAGGCCTCTCCCTGCAGACAATCCTGACCATCGCGGGCATCGCCCTCATCTACGTGCTCGCCTTCCTGCTCGACCGCATCCCGGGCGTGCCCATCATGCTCACGACGGTTTTGCGCAAGGGCGCGATCTATTCCCTCGTCGCCGTCTCCATGAACCTGCTCAACGGCTTCACGGGCCTGTTCTCCCTCGGCCAGGCGGGCTTCATGCTGGTCGGCGCCTATACCTTCGCCGCCATCAACATCTCGAGCGGCATCCGCTCGACCGTGTATCAGTACTATGACCCGCTGCTCAAATTCTCCCTGACCGAGACGCTGCAGAACGCCCTCGGCAATACGGCGGGCACCGTCCTCGGCGTGTTCGTTTCGCTGCTGCTGGCGGGCCTGCTCGCCGCGGGGCTGGCGTACCTCATCGGCCTGCCCGTCCTGAAGCTCAAGAGCGACTATCTGGCCATCGCCACGCTCGGTTTCGCCGAGATCATCCGCGCGCTGGTCCAGCTCGAGGCGTTCGCGCCTGTCACCAACGGCTCGCAGCTGCTGCGCGGCTTCCCGTATTTCTCCGATACCTTCATGCCGTTCGTGATCGTCGGCATCTGCATCGCCGTCGTCGTGCTGCTGATCAACTCGACCTACGGCCGCGCCTTCAAGGCCATCCGCGATGATGAGATCGCCGCCGAGGCCATGGGCATCAACCTTGCCCACCACAAGCGCATGGCGTTCATCATCTCCTCGTTCTTTGCCGGTATCTCCGGCGCGCTGCTGGCCATGTACCAGACCACGGTCCAGGCCAACACGTTCAAATCGGCCATGACGTATGAGATCCTGCTCATCGTCGTCATCGGCGGCATCGGCTCGATCTCCGGCAGCTGCATCGGCTCGTTTTTGTTCATCGCGTGCTCCGAGTGGTGGCTGCGCTTCCTCGATAATGAGACCACCATCGGCGCGTTCAAGGTCCCGCTGCTGCGCACGGGCTTCCGCATGGTCGTGTTCTCCGTCGTCATCATGATCGTCGTGCTCTTCTTCCGCCGGGGCATCATGGGCGACCGGGAGATCTCGCTGGCCGGACTCGCCAAGCGATTGACAAGAAGATCCGTGAAGGGAGGCAAGGAAGCATGAGTACGCCCGTTCTTCACGTGGAGCATGTCACCATGCAGTTCGGCGGCGTCGTCGCCGTCAATGACCTTTCCATGGACGTCTACGAGCATGAGATCGTCGCCCTCATCGGCCCGAACGGCGCCGGGAAGACCACGGCCTTCAACTGCATCACCGGCGTCTATGAGCCGACCAACGGCCGTGTGGACTTTCTGGGCGAGCCCATCGTCTGCAACCACCCGCACGGCAAAATGAAAAAGATCTACGCCGGTGAGGGCGCGGAGCGCTATCTTGACCAGCGCGTCGTCTCCTACACCCCGGACGTCATCACGAAGCGCGGCATTGCGCGCACGTTCCAGAATATCCGCCTGTTCAAGTCCATGACGGTCTTTGAAAACGTGCTGACCGCCATGCACGTGCGCCGCACGTCCAACGTCTTCTCCGCCACCTTCCGCGGCAACCGGAAGGAGGAGGCCGCGCAGCGCGCAAAGGCGCTGGAGCTGCTGAAGGCCGTGGGCCTGGACGATGTCAAGGACGAGCTGGCCACGGCTCTGCCTTACGGCAAGCAGCGGCGGCTGGAGATCGCCCGCGCGCTGGCAACCGACCCGAAGCTCCTTCTGCTCGACGAGCCTGCCGCCGGCATGAACCCGCAGGAGACGATCGAGCTGACCAACTTCATCCGCAGCGTCCGCGACGAATTCGGCCTGACCATCTTCCTCATCGAGCACCACATGAACCTCGTCATGGACATCTCCGACCGGATCTATGTCATCGACTTCGGCAAGCAGATCGCGGCGGGCGTCCCGGCGGAAATTCAGAACGATCAGCGCGTCATCGACGCGTATCTGGGGGTGGACGAGGATGCATAATATTCTGGAGATCAAAAATCTGGTCGTTTCCTACGGCGGCATCGAGGCCGTCAAGGGCATCGACCTGACCGTCGAAGAAGGCAAGATCGTCACCCTCATCGGCTCGAACGGCGCAGGCAAGTCCACGACGCTGAAGGCCGTCGCCGGTCTGGTCCGGCCGAAGTCCGGCGAAATTCTGCTGGACGGCACGAATCTGGTCGGAAAATCGACCGACCAGATCGTCTCGAGCGGCGTCACGCTCGTGCCGGAGGGCCGCCGGGTCTTTTCGAATCTGACCGTAGCGGAGAATCTGCGCATCGGCGCATATTTGCGCAAGGACTCGCTCGCGGACGATCTTGCCCGCGTGTACGACCTGTTCCCGCGCCTCAAGGAGCGTGAATGGCAGCAGGCCGGGACGCTCTCGGGCGGCGAGCAGCAGATGCTGGCCGTCGGCCGGGCGCTGATGGCCAAGCCGAAGCTCATCATGATGGACGAGCCGTCGCTCGGCCTTGCGCCGATCGTCGTGCGCGGGATCTTTGAGATCATCCGCGAGATCAACCGCCAGGGCATCACGGTCCTGCTCATCGAGCAGAACGCGAACATGGCGCTGAAGGTCGCCGACTGGGCCTACGTCATGCAGACCGGCTCCATCCTCATGCAGGGCCCCGGCGCGGAGCTGGCCGCCAACGAGGAGGTCAAGGCCGCGTATCTCGGTACGGCAAAATAAAAAAACGAACGAGGCCGCTGCGTTGAGCAGCGGCCTCGTTTCAGCGTGGCGAAGTAATAAGGTATCGTGAAGAGTGAAGAAGTGAGGTGCTGGCTTCGCCAGCGTATTAAGATCGTGCCGCGCTGCGGCACACGTCACATCTTCACTTTTCACTTTTATCTCTTACTTTGTTTTTATAACGTCAGATGCGCGGTGATGCTGCTCGCCTCGGGCTTTTCCACGAAGCCGAGCGACGTGTAGAGGCGGCGCGCGGCAGCGTTGTCGCTGTCCACGAGCAGCGACATGCCGTTCCGGCGGTTTTTCTTGATCGCGCAGGAGAGCAGCGCGCGGGCAAGTCCCCGGCGGCGGCTTTTTTCGCGCACGAACAGATCATACGGCTCGTTTTCCGCATTCTGGTACGTCAGGTCGAGATAACCCGCGACCTCGCCGTCCTCGATCGCCAGCAGCACGCGGAAGGTCTCCTGCGCGGCCAGCACCCGTTCGCCCGTCCAGTAGCGGTCGTCATCGTGCAGCGCCAGATACTGCGCGCGGAAGGCGGGCGTATAGAGCTGCACGCGGCTGTCCGGCACATATGGCGGTCGGGAGTTGAGTACCATCTTCAGCTGTTCGGGGTCAAAGGCGGCATGCCGGGCCTCCAGCGCCGCGTGCAGCAGACCGTTGCGCGGGGAATAGACGAAGTCTGCATGATACTCCGGATACGCTGCCTGCAGGTGCGAGAGCAGCTCGTCATACGCGGCGGCCTGCAGAGAAAGCCCGGCCAGCAGCTGCAGATACCGCTCCTCCGGCAGGACCAGCACGGAAAACAGCCCGGTGAGCGTCTCACCGTCAAACGTGCCGAAGATGTGCTTGGCCGGGTCCTCGTGCGCGTCTATCAGGTTTTGACGCGTCTGCACCACCGTGGTGAGCATGGGGTCGCAGTAGTCCAGCTTACCCAGCACCGCACAGACGAATGGCAGATACGGGCGGGCGGAAGATAATTCTTTCAGCATAAAAACTCCTTTTGCAGCGTTTACCGGGTCAGCAGATCGACGGCTTCGTCTTCTGTTCCGGCGAAGAACACGTCCCGGCCCTTGTTGCTTTCATAGATGAAGTCGCGCAGGGGTTTGCTCGTGTAATGGGAATAATCTCCGAAGATGGCGATGCGGCCGCCGTAGTTGATCAGCTTCTGCAGGACCTCTCCGGCCAGCCCGGAGCTGAGGACGAAGAAGCGGTCGGCGATCTGCTCCTTTGCAAGCACGAGATTCGCTGTCCCGGCTTCATATTTTGCGGCCATCAGCAGCTCCAGCGCGGACTGCCCGTCCGTGATCACCGGTCCTTCGTCCTCGACGACGGCGCAGATCGTATGATTTCTTTCGATTTTTCTGAATTTCATGGTTTCTCCGATCTTTGCCCCGGCGCGTCTGACGGCCAAACGCCCGCGGCAATGGATATTGCGGTTTTGGAAGCGTCTCAGACGGCATGGACCGTCTTGCCGCCGATCAGCACGCGGCGGACGGTGGTGGAGACCTCGAACGGCGAGCCGTCGGTGATCACAAGATCGGCGTCCTTGCCCGCCTCCAGCGAGCCGACGCGGTCAGCGATGCCGATGTGCTCCGCCGGGTGGATGGTGATGGCCCGGAGCGCGTCGAACGGGTCCATACCTGCCTTTACGGCCATACCGGCGCAGAGCGGCAGATACTGCTGCGGGATGACGGTGCAGTCGGTGATGATCGACACGTGGCAGCCCGCGCGGCTGAGAATGCCGGGCGTTTTCCACGACTTGTTGCGGACCTCCACCTTGGTCGCAAAGTTGAGCGACGGGCCGACCGCCATGCACAGCCCGGTCTTTGCCAGCTCGTCCGCGATCAGATGCCCCTCGGTCGTATGCTCGAGCGTCAAGCGGACGCCGAATTCGTCGGCGATGCGGATGGCGGTGAAGATATCATCCGCGCGGTGCGCGTGCGCCTTGAGCGGGATCTGCCCGCGCAGGACGGGCATGAGCGCCTCAAGCTTCATATCGAACGCTGGCTGCCGGAACACATCGTCCCCGGCGGCCTCTTTTTTCTGCAGATACAGCCGTGCCTTCATCAGCGCCTCGCGCAAGATCGCGGCCGTCGTCATCCGCGACGAGTCGCATTTGGAGGCGTAGCAGCGCTTCGGGTTCTCGCCGAACGCGCACTTCATCGCGGCTTCCTTTTTGACGATCATATCGTCGATGCGCGTCCCGGCGGTCTTGATGGCGGTGAAGGTGCCGCCGAGCACGTTCGCGCTGCCCGGGCCGGTGCATACGCAGGTGATGCCGGCGCTGCGCGCGTAGACAAAGCTCTCGTCCATCGGGTTCACGCCGTCGATGGCGCGCAGCTGCGGGCAGCAGATGTCGTTGCGCTCGTTGATATCCACGCCCGGCTCGCCGTAGCCGTCGAGGCCGATGTGGCTGTGCGCGTCCACAAAGCCGGGATAGACCTCCAGCCCCGCCGCGTCGATCGTCTGCTCCGCGTGCAGGCCGGTTCCGATCTGCACGAGCTTCCCGTTTTCGATCAGGATATCGGCCGTGTACGGCTCGCGGTGTACCGCGTCATGGATGCGGCCGTTTTTGATACAAAGCATGTCAAGTTCCTCCCGTTTTGTCCGGATCCGGCGTTTGTACCGGGTAACCCTAGTATAGCCGATGCCGCCGCGCAGCGTCAAGAAAAACCGCGGCGGGCGCAGAAAGCCGGAGGCAGGGGACCCTGCCTCCGGCTGCTTTGGAACATGGATCGCGGATCAATAGCCGGGCTTGCCCAGCAGATGGAACATGTTCTTCTTGTAGGCCTCGACGCCGGGCTGGTTGAAGGGGTTGACGCCCTCCATGTAGCCGGACACGCCGCAGGCGAACTCAAAGAAGTAGATGAGCGCGCCGAGCGCTTCCGCGCCGATCTCAGGCAGGCGGATCTCGGTGACGGGCACGCCGCCGGAGATGTGCGCGGCCTTGGTGGCCTGCATGGCCTTTTCGTTGATGTAGCTCATCTCGCGGCCGGCCAGGTAGTTGAGCCCGTCGAGATTTTCGTCATCGGACGGGACGGCGATGGACGTTCTGGAGTTGTCAAAGAAGACGACGGTCTCCTGCAGCATGCGGATGCCGTCCTGAATATACTGGCCCATGGAGTGCAGGTCCGGCGTCAGGTCGACGGAGGCGGGGAAGATGCCCTTGCCGTCCTTGCCCTCAGACTCGCCGTAGAGCTGCTTCCACCACTCTGCCATGAAGCGGAACGCTGGCTCGTAGGCGGCCAGAATTTCAATATTCTTGCCGTCCGCGTACAGGGCCTGACGGCTCATGGCGTACTGTACTGCAGCGCTGTTCACGCCGGTGCGGAGCGTATCCTCACGCTCGGCCTGCGCGCCGTGCATGAGCGCTTCGATGTCGATGCCGCAGCAGGCGATGGGCAGCAGGCCCACAGCCGTCAGCACGGAATAGCGGCCGCCGACGTTGTCGGGCACGACGAAGCTCTCGTAGCCCTCGCGGTCGGCAAGGGTCTTGAGCGCGCCTCTGGCCTTGTCGGTCGTGGCGTAGATGCGGCCCTTCGCGCCCTCAACGCCGTATTTCTTTTCGAGCGCGGCCTTGAAGATGCGGAAGGCGATGGCGGGCTCGGTCGTGGTGCCGGACTTGGAGATGACGTTCACGGAGAAATCCCGGTCGCCGATCATGGTGAGGATCTCCGTCACCGCGTCGGAGGAGATGCCGTTGCCGGCAAAATAGATGTCCGGGGTGGACTTGGGCAGGGCGTTGTAGTTGGGGCTCTTCAGAAGCTCCACGACCGCGCGCGCGCCGAGATAGCTGCCGCCGATGCCGATGACGACCAGCGCCCTGGAATCGGCCTGGATCTTCGCCGCGGCCTTCTGGATGCGGGCGAATTCGTCCTTGTCGTAGTTCACCGGCAGGTCGACCCAGCCGATGAAATCGTTGCCCGCGCCGGTGCCGTTCACCAGCGTGTCAAACGCGGCCTGCGCCGCAGCCGCGTCCGGCTGCACGGCATAAAACTGCTTTGCGCCTTCAAAATTGATGCTTACCATATTGATCGCTCCTTTTCGAAATTGATGCAATATCACTTGTTTTTTATAAAAAACCGTCCCAACGTCCGGCGAATGCGTACCACGCAAAAATTTTCAACCGCAGGGCGTTTTGCCGCAGCGATTCAACCGCAGCTGCAAATCTGCAACGACCTCTCAGTCAGCCTCCGGCTGACAGCTCCCCTGGAAGGGGAGCCTTGGGGTGTGCAGTCCCTTGCCTTCCCCTATGAGGGGAAGGTGGCACGGCGAAGCCGTGACGGATGAGGTGGAGGCACTTGCGTCTACGGGGCGCTGTCCACCTCATCAGTCGCCTGCGGCGACAGCTTCCCCTCATAGGGGAAGCCTTTTTGGCCCCGCCGCGGCGGAGCCGCTTACACCTTCGCGTCGCGCGCGAGCAGGGCTGCGCCGACCATGCCGGCTTCGTTGCCGAGCACCGCCGGGACCAGCTTGCCGCGGGTCGCGTAGAAGCACTTTTCACTGACCTTCTCCTGCAGCGGGTCAAACAGGAACGGGCCCGCCGCGCTCAGTCCGCCGCCGATGGCGAGGACCTCGGGGTCCAGAATGTTGTAGACCGACGCGCACGCGGAGCTCAGATGCTCGATATACGTGTCGAATACGGCCTTCGCCGCCGTGTCGCCCGCCTTTGCGCAGTCGGTGACGAGCTTCGGGGTGATCTTGCCGGGGTCGCCGCCGGTCTGCTCGGCCAGCATGCTCTCGGGGTGCGCCTGCATGGCGCGGCGGCCGTCTCTTGTGAGGGCGGAGGCGGCGCAGTAGGCCTCCATGCAGCCGCGATTACCACAGGTGCACGGCTCGCCGCCGTCGACCAGATATGCATGCCCCAGCTCCACGCCGTGGTTCATGCCGCCGTTGAACATTTTGCCGTTCAGGATGATGCCGCCGCCAAGCCCCGTGCCGAGCGTCAGCAGCACGCCCGTCTTGCAGCCGACGAACGCGCCGGTGTAGAGCTCGGCCAGCGCCGCGCCGTTGGCGTCGTTGGCGATATAGACGGGGATGCCGGGGAAGGCGTCCGACAGGATCTTGCGCAGGGGCACATTGTGGAAGTTCAGGTTGTGCGCGTCGACGACCGTCTCGCCCGCCGCGTCGATGCTGCCGGGGACGACCGCGCCGAGCGATTCCACGTCCGAAAGCGCCGCGTCCTTCTCCTGCAGCATCGGGCCGACGGCTGCGCGGATCTGCGCCGCCATGTCCTCCGCCGTCGTGTGGGGGAAGGGGATGGAGATCTCTGCGCAGAGCTCCAGCGCCTCGTTCAGCAGGCCGATCTTGACGTTGGTCCCGCCGATATCAATGCCGATCTGATACATGTGCGTCTCCTCTTTTCGTTGTTTCTTCGTCTTCATCATGCAGCTTGAGCAGCTTCATGAAATTCTCATACAGGATCTTCTGCCGGGAGCTCTCGTCCAGGCCGAGGGAGAGAAAGCGCGCAAGCTCCTCCTTCGGGCTCCACATTGGGAAATCCGTGCCGAAGATCAGGCGGTCGGGGCCAAACTTGTCGATGAAGCGCATGACAAGATCCCGGTCGATCATGCCGAGCGTGGAGGACGTGTCGTACAGCACGCTTTCCGGCTGCGGATGGGCCAGCGACTGCGGCCAGATGTTCCAGCCGCCGAAATGCGCGGCCACGACCTGCAGATCCGGCACGCGCCGCAGCAGATTCGTCAGCCGCTCGGGCGAGGAGAAATCATACCGGTCATCGCCCATGTGGAACAGCACCGGCAGCTCCCGCCTGGCGATGGCCTTGTAGGTGTCGATGGCGCGCTCGTCGTCGATGGCGAGCTTCTGGAAATCCGGGTGGATCTTGATGCCGCGCAGGCCGAGCTCCAGCATCCGGTCAAGCTCCTCCTCATAGCCGTCCATGCCCGGGTAGATCGTGCCGAAGGCAAGATAGCCCTCGTGGCCGCGGACGGCCTCGGCCAGGAAGGTGTTGGCGTTGAAGACCTGCTTCGCGCTCGTCGCGGAGTTGGAGACAACGCAGCGGGTGATGCCCGCCAGCTGGTCCTCGGCCGTCAGGCAATGCATGTCGGCCTCGCGCTCGATGCGCATGCCGTAGAAATCGCCGATGGAGTGCGACGCCTTTTCGGCCAGCTTGTCAGGGAAAATGTGTGCGTGGATATCTGCGATCTTCATGGAATGACCTCTGTATATAGCTTATGAAAAATCAGATAAAATAAAAGTTGACGTCCCACGCCGGCAGCTGCCGGTGGCGGCGCAGGTACAGCCGGTAGTCGCTGCGGATGGAAAACACGAGCTGCGGCAGGGCGAACAGATCCTCGCTGCGGTGATAGGCGGCGAGCAGCAGCTTCGGCCGGCAGCGCCGGATGGTCTCCGCCGCGCCGAGAATGGCTTCGCGCTCGGCGCCCTCCACGTCGATATTGAAAAAGCTCGCGCGCTGCCCGCAGAGCAGCCGGTCCGCGCTGACGACCGGCGTCGGCACGCCGCTGGCAGCTTTGCGGGAGCCGCGGCCGCCTCTGGCGGCGAGCTGCGCCATGCCGGGGGTCTGCCCGGCCAGCGCCTGCACGCACGTGCAGCTGCGGAGCCCTGCCGTGGAAGCTGTCAGCCGCCGGAAGGAATACGCGTCCGGCTCTACGGCCCAGATCGCCCGGTAGTCCGGGCACCAGCGCACGAATTCCTGCACGGTATCGCCCTTGTACGCGCCGAGATCGACAAGCGTCTCACCCGGCCCAAGGCGCAGGATCGAGGCATAGGCCTCATCCGGGCTTGTCTCGCAGCGGCGAAGATAGCGGATATGCCAGCTCATCTTGTACGCGAGCAGATCCTCGAATACCCGGCGGGACTGCGCGTCCGCCAGACGCGAATGAACCGTTTCCAATTCGGCCCGATGGGCCTCGCAGAACGTCCGGTCAAAGGGGGTATTGCCCACCACGGGGAAATCCGGGGCCAGGAGCGTCTGCTCCTGCGCGATCTGGTCGATGCGCGCGAGAACGGCGGGCAGCCCCGTCCCGAACGCCAGCAGCACGAGCATCCGCCCGAACCGCCGCTTCGCCTCTTCATACCGCAGGACGGGGAAGCCGCGGAAGACCTGCCCGCGGACAAATTCGTCGCTGGCAAACACGCCCGCGGCCTGCAGCCCGTGCGCCGCGAGCGCGGCGAGGATCCGGTCGGCGCCGTCGCCCATGCCGTAGAGGACGATGGGCAGCTTTGCCTCTTTCAGCTCTTCCCAGTTCACGTCCGCATCTCCTTTGCTTCAAAGTTTATCACACTTTTTTTCTGCATACAAGTGGCAGAAAAGCCGGAATCCACAGGGGATCCCGGCAGAATTTTGTATTCTATCGCAGGCCTCAGCTTGTGCGTCCGCGCAGGGCGAACGACACGGCAAAATAGGCCGCCAGATACAGCGCGATCGTCGCGCCCGCCGAGCAGCCGAGCAGATACGCCGTCATCAGCCCGAGCAGGCTGCACCCCAGCGCCGACAGGATGGAAAACAGGTGATACTGCCGCAAGTTCCGCGCCAGATTGCGCGAGGCCGCCGCGGGCAGCACGAGCAGGGAATTGATGACCATCAGGCCCACCCAGCTCATCGCCAGCGTCACGACGATGGCGATGGCGACGGTAAAGAGCGTTTCGTTGCGCTTCGTCGCAATGCCGCGGGAGGAGGCCAGCTGCGGATGCACCGCCGTGAGCACCAGCTGGTTCGACCCAAACACCCACAGCAGCACGACCGCCAGCAAGACCAGCGCCAGCAGCCCGATCTCCCCCGGCGTGACCGAGAGGATATCGCCAATCAGATAGCGGTTGAACTTCGTAAAGCTCCGGCCGCCGAGCGTGACGATAAAAATGCCGAGCGCGACCGCCGTGGAGGAGAACACGCCGATGATCGTATCGGCCGACTGGCTCGTCCGGCTGCGCACGAAGGAAAACAGCAGCGCGAACAAGACCGACAGCCCCACCGCGAAATAGATCGGCTGCACCGCGCCGCACAGCGCGCCGATGGCGATGCCGGTAAAGCCGGAATGGCCCAGCGCGTCCGAAAAGAAGCTCATCCGCCCCGTCACGATCATGGTCGACAGCAGCCCGAACAGCGGGGCCATCAGCAGGACCGCAAGCAGGGCGTTTTTCATGAAATCCATCTCGAACATCGGCAGCCCGAGTGCGTTCAAGACCGCATACCAGACGCTCATGCCTGTGCGCCTCCTCCCATGTGGAATGCCTTTGCGAACTCGTCGGACGAGAGCACGTCCAGCGGCGTCCCGCGCCGGAGGATCTTTCCCTGCAGCAGCACGACCTGGTCGCAGTACCGCTCGAGCATGGAAAAATCGTGCGTCGTCATGAGGATCGAAAGGTCGAATTTTTTCCGGATCTCGTCGAGCATGTCCATGAGCAGGCTCATGCCCTCCACGTCCACGCCCGAGAGCGGTTCGTCGAGGATCAGGATGTTCGGCATCGGCTCGAGCGCCAGCGCGAGCAAGACCCGCTGCAGCTCGCCGCCCGACAGCGCGCCGATGCGTTTGTCGATGAGCGCCTCGCCGTGAACGTTTTCCAGACACGCGAGGACCTTTTCCCGCATGGCCTTCGTCGGCCGCAGGAAGGCGGGCCGGCGGAAAATGCAGCAGGTGAACAGATCCATCACGCTCACCGGGTCGCCGCGGTCAAAGGCCGGGCTCTGCGGCACGTAGCCGATGCGCAGCTTCGTCTGCTTGCCGGAGGCCTCATGGAAGGTGATCTTCCCCTCGTAGTCGCGCTGGCCGAGAATGGCGCGGATGAGCGTGGATTTGCCCGCGCCGTTCGGCCCGATCAATGCGACCATCTGGCCGCAGTGCATATGCAGGTTGATATCGTCGAGGATCGCCTCGCCGCCGATGCGGACGGACAGATGCTCGATCTTCAAACAGCAGGCGTGTTCGCAGTCGCCCGTGTGCGGATGCAGATGTGGGATCATGAAAGCGCCTCCCGGATCGTGTCGATGTTTTTGTAAATGGCGTCTGTGCAGCCCATCTCGCCCTCGCCCATGCCCATCGTGAGGGCATAGAGCGCCGCGCCCGTCTCGTTGGCGACGGTCTGCGCGGTCAGCGTCTCGCCGTTTTCCTCGCAGAAGACGGCGGGGATCTGCCGGTCCTCGACCAGATGGATGATGGTCTCGATCTCCCGGGCGGAGGGCTCGCTGCCCTCTTCGATCTCCATGGCCGCGGCGATCGTCAGGCCGAATGCGCGGGCGAAGTAGGAAAACCCATCGTGGAAGGTCACGAGCTCCCGGCAGGCGAGCGCCCGCAGCGCCTCGTCGCCGTAGGCCTGGGCGGCCTGGTATTCTGCGGTGACAGACTGCAGGTTCTGCGTGATCTGCGCCTGCTTGTCCGGGTAGACGGCGGAAAGGCCGTCTGCGATATTCCGGCACATGCGGATGGCGTTCGCGGGATCCAGCCAGATGTGCGGGTCGTCTCCGTCCTCGCCGGGAAGCGTCTCGATGCCGGTCGAGGCGGTGACGGTCTGTTTCGCGGTCTGCAGCGCGTCCTCCATGAAATCCTCCAGCCCGAGGCCGTTTAAAACAACGACGTCGGCCCGGCCGATCTTCTCCATCTGCGCGACGGTCAGCGTATAATCATGCAGGCAGGAGACGCTTTCGGTGATGACCCGGCCGCAGGTAAGGCCGGTCCCCTCCAGTAACGCCTCGGTCATGGACCAGACCGGTCCGGTCGTGGCCAGCACGTCCCACCGCTCCGCCTGCCGCGCCGCGCAGCCGGAGAGCATCCCGCAAACCATCAGCAGCGCCAGCAGGCCGGTAAAAAATCGTTTTTCCATCATACGCATATCCCTTCAGGTCCTTTTGCTACCATTATACCGAAGCTGTCAAGTACAAATCCAAGGCTCCCCTTTCCAGGGGAGCTGGCTCGGCGCAGCCGAGACTGAGAGGTTGTCGCTAATTTGCATAGAAAAAACCAAACCGCAAATTCAGTTTGCGGTTTGGAAAGGAAGAAACGGACTCAGAGGAAAAGAGGCTCCGCGAACAGCGGGGACTCGTTCCGTCGAGGCCGTTTCTGACGCGCCTCCGGCGGCCCTATCTTTTCCCTTGCGCGGGAAAAGATAGGGGAGAAAAGAGTGTGTGGGGACGCGGGGTGCATTCTGCATCTGAATTTGGGTAAATCCCGATGTTTTAGTTGTCGTTCCACACAGGACTCACCTTACGGGCGTCCGACTACGCGCCGCCTGATATGGGGAGTACAGATTTGATACTAGTTGCCGTAGAACGATTGCCGTCAATAGAAGGTGCGGGGGAAATTTTGATGAGGTACCTTCTTGCGGGGAGAATAACCTCTCCGCCTCGCTTTGCTCGGCACCTCCCCTTCACAAGGGGAGGCTTTGAAAGTGCGCATTTCTAAGGCTCCCCTTGTCAAGGGGGAGCTGGCCCGGAGGGCCTGAGGGGTTAGCCCGCCGCAGCGGAATGGCTTCCCCTATGAGGCAATGTCATCAACTTAAGCGTGTAGGACAGGAATCTGCCGTCCCAAACCGCAAGTAATTAAGCCGTTCGCTGGATAAAATCCGCTTCTGTTTTTTATTTGTGTTGGACGAAATCCTTAAGTTGATGACATTGCCCTATGAGGGGAAGCTGTCGCCGAAGGCGACTGATGAGGTGGACTGCGTTGCGTCAACGAAACTGCCCCACCTCATCCGTCACGGCTTCGCCGTGTCACCTTCCCCTCATAGGGGAAGGCTTTGGGGGCATACAAATAAAAAAACTCCCCCGCAAAAAAGTGCAGACCAGCAAATCCGGTCTGCACCTTCTATTTATGGCAGTTGTTCTGAGGCAACTAGCTGCAAATTTGACACTCCCGTATCAGGCGGCGCGTACCAAGACGCCCGTAAGGTGACCTCCGAGTGGAACGCCAGACAAAACATTGGTTTCCGCCTAAAATCAGAGGCAGAACGCACCCCGCGTCCCCACGCACTCTTTTCTCCCCTATCTTTTCTCTTGCGAGAGAAAAGATAGGGCCGTCGGAGACATAGGGAAGTTGCAAATCTGCAACGACTTCTCAGTCGCCCTCGGCGCCAGCTCCCCTGGAAGGGGAGCCTTTTTACTGACCTGTCAGCGGCATGACCGCGAGCTGGACGTCGGCGATGGGGGCGAAGCCGTAGAGGGTATCGGCGCGGACGGTGTACCAGGTGTCGAAATTGCCGAGGACGGTGACGGGCGTGCCGTTCGGGAGCTGCGTGAGGATCTCCGCGTCCGGCTCCGGGTACGAGCGCAGGCGCAGATACCCGTCCGCGCCCGCGGCCTCGGCCTCAAATTCGTCGCCGGGCGTGAGGAAGGGAACACCGAAATACTCCGTCACGCCGAGACTGAGCGTCCGCGCGACCGCGTCCAGATTTCCGGTCAGCCAGTCTGCGTCGTCTACATTGTCGTGATACCCGATCTCCGCCAGCACGGCCGGGACCCGCGTCCGGCGGACCTCGCCGATGATCGTGCTTGGCCGGGCCTGCACGCGGTCCGGCAGCGGATAGATGGTCTTCATGTTGTCCACAAGGATATTCGCCATGCGCAGCCCGGCCTCGCTCGTCGGATAATAGTAGAAATCGACGCCGCGCAGCTGTCCGGCCAGCGCCTGCGGCGCGGCGTTGGAGTGCAGCGCGAGATGGAAATCCTGCCGCGAGGCGTTGGAATCGCGGATCGACTGCGCGGCGCTGCCGTCCGGGTCGTTGCGCGTGACGGTGATGCCGCTGGCGTGCAGATACGGCATCATTTCGTCCGCCAGCGCGTTCATCCAGTAGCGCTCATCGCCGGTCGTGACGTAGGGATTGAAATACTGTGTGGACGGACTTAAAAATAAAAATGGCATACGTTTGCCCCTGCCTTCCTGCATGATTGGCATATTCTATGCAGGAGGCGTTTTTTTGTTTACAGTCCGCCGAGTTTATGATACCATACAGGATGGACAGCAAAGGAGTCAGACAGTATGCAGTATATCATTCTGGATATGGAGTGGAACCAGCCGTGGCCCGGGTCCTACAGCGCGAAGAAGGCGCTGCCCTCGCCGCTGCGCGGCGAGATCGTGCAGATCGGCGCCGTGCGCATGACGCAGGACCAGCAGGTCGCCGACGAGTTCCAGATCCTCATCCGGCCGAAATATTTTAAGAAAATGAACCGCAAGGTCGCCTCGCTCACCGGCATCCGCGACAGCGTGCTGCGCGAAAAGGGCGTGAGCTTTCCAGAGGCGGCCGAGCAGTTTCAGGCCTGGTGCGGGGAAGAAAGCATCTTCCTCACCTGGGGCTTTGACGACATCACCGTGCTGCGGGAAAATCTCGCCGTTTTCGGCCTTGCCGACGGCTGGGTCGCCCGCTGGTACAATGCGCAGCTGATCTTCAATGCCCAGACCGACGGCTCCGGCGCGCAGAAGGCGCTCTCGACCGCCATGCAGATGATGGACATTGAGCCGACCCGCGCCGCACACGACGCGCTGGGCGACGCCTATCATACGGCGCTCGTCTGCCAGAAGCTGCGATTGGCCGAGGGCATCGCCGCCTACGATGCCGCCGTGCAGGCGCACGAAAACGGCTTCCACGGCGCGGAGCTGCCCGGCTGTGTCGGCCGCGCCGTGTTCCACGGCTACGCGGACAAGTCCGCCGCGCTCGGCGCGATGAGCGGAAAGGAAAACCGCTGCCCGGTCTGCGGAGGGCAGATGACGGCGGGAAAATGGTACACGCAGCAGGGCAGACGCTATCTGACCAAGGCCCACTGCGAGACGGACGGCGATTTTTATATCCGCGTCCGCCTGGTCCACGAGGACGAGGCGCTGCGCGTCAGCCGTCTGGTCTACGAGCCGACCGGGCAGGTCGCCAAGAGCTACGCCGCGCTCGCCCAGAAGCCGCGGGCCCGCCGCCCGCGCCGGCGCAGATCCGCCCGCGTCAAGGCCAAACCGGCCGAACCGAAAAATCCGTAAAAAACCGGCCTCCACAACAGCTGTGGAGGCCGGTTTTTTACGGTTCGTCCGGGTCGAAGCGTTCGAAGATGGGGATGCTGCCGTCTGCCTCGCAGGCGAGCAGATCCTCTTTTTTGCGGATGGTCCAGCTGACCTCCTGCGCGCCCCAGGTGCGCACGCAGGCGCGCAGGCAATAGCCCTTCCGGTCTTCAAACTTGTAGGCGATGAAATCCGGGACGGTCAAAAAGTTCAGCAGCAGATTGCCCGCGATGAACCGCTTGTACCAGGGCAGCCCCGCCTTGTCCTTCTCAAAATTCATCGACAGCTGGCCACGGCAGATCTCCGGGCGGAGCTTTTTTACGTCGATGAGCGCGAAGGGGTCGAACGACTCGATGCAGAACTCGCCCTTGTACGTGTCCAGCCGCTCGCAGACGGCTTTGGCCAGCGCATGATGGTTGCCGCGCGCGGTCTTGAGCTCGATGATAAGAGGCGTGGCTTGCTCGAACAGGGCCAGCACCTCGTCGAAGGTCGGGATCTGCTCGTCCGTGCCCTCGAGCCGGAGCTGCTTCAGCTCCTCCAGCGTCAGATCCTCGATCTGGCCGTCCGCGTTCGCGCAGCGCCGCAGATCGGAATCGTGGAAGACGGCGAGCGTGCCGTCCTTCAGCAGGTGCACGTCCAGCTCCGCGCCGAAGCCGTGCTCGATGGCCCGGCGGAAGGCGGGGAGGGAGTTTTCGGGGATGACGGGCTTGTCATGGAAGCCGCGGTGCGCATAGCGGTATTTTTTGAGGAGTTCCCATTTCGGATGCCCCTTCCGGCATCGCAGCGCCAGCGTGAACAGCAGATCCAGCGCCAGAAGTGCGATCAGAATGATGCAGATTGTCAGCATGATAAAGACTTCTTTCTTTTGATAAGTTGGCCCAGCCCCAAGGCTCCCCTCCCAGGGGAGCTGTCAGCCGGAGGCTGACTGAGAGGTTGTCGCAGATTTGCAACTGCTGACGCCTCCGGCGGCCCCTTCTTTTCCGTCTTGCCGGAAAAGAAGGGGGAGAAAAGGGGCGCTGGGTTACGGTTTAGTGCTTTCTGCCTCTGAATTCAGGTAAGCACCAATGTTTCGGGCGTCGTTCCACTCGATACTCACCCTACGGGTATCGTACTACGCGCCGCCTGATACGGGGGTATCAGATTTGCAGCTAGTTGCCGTAGAATGACTGCCATCAATAGAAGGTGCGGCCGAAATTTTGATAGGTGTTACCTTCTTGCGGGGCAGGTTGTAGGGGCGGGGCTCTGCTCCGCCCGCTGCTGCAGATTTTGACGGAAGCGGTAGGGGCCGATGCCTACATCGGCCCAAAGGGCAGTACGGATTCGCCGGAGATGATCGTAAAAGCGGTTCCTCCTGCGCGGGCGGAGCAGAGCCCCGCCCCTACAGGGCGCGATCATTCGGCGGCAGTCCGCGGCAAATTCGGGATGGTGGTCCCTGTGTGGGGATCAGTCGTCCATATCCTCGAATGCGTCCAGCCCCTTCTTGGCTTCGGCTTTGGTGTCGCCGTGGTGGACGAAGAGCATGGTGACGAAGCTCAGGGCGACGAAGAGCGCGGCGTAGGGGAAGAGCACGCGGTAGTCGATCTTCCGCATCAGCGTGCCGGCCACGACCGGCGTGACGACCTGCGCGGCCATGGAGGCCGTATAGTAGTAGCCGGTGAACTTGCCGATGTCCGAGCCCTTGCACATCTCGACGACCATGGGCAGAGAGTTGACGTTGATGGCCGCCCACGCGAGGCCGACGAGCGCGAAGACGATGAACATGATGGCGTTGATGGACGAGAAGGCCGTCGTCAGCACGTAGCCCAGCGCGAAGCAGATCGTCAGCAGCACGATGCCGCCCTGGATGGTGCGCCGACGCCCGATCTTCGAGGCGATCTGGCCAATGGGGATGTAGGAGACGATGGCACCCGCCGTGGCGATCAGCAGGCAGGTCGACGCGCCGCCGAGACCCTGGCCCATGACCACGTCGACATAGGTCGAAAACCACGTCGTCACGCCGTTGTAGCCGATGAACCACAGCGCGATGGAGGCCAGCAGGAAGCCGAGGCTCTTTTTGACCGGCTTCGGAAGCGTCTCATGGCCGCTGCCGTCGTCCTGGGCAAGGTTCCATTCGGGGTGCTGCTTCTCGAGCGCCTGATTTTCCGCCGTGAGCTTCGGTTCCTTGACCGTGAGGAACAGGATCGCGATGGCGATGAACATGATGGCCGAGACGACGATGAACAGCGGCTGGTAGTTGACGTGGTCCAGCCCGGCCGTCTTCGAATTGGGATAGAGGACCGCGGCCACGCCGAGATAGAGGATGCCGCCGACCGCGCCCATCAGGTTGATGATGGCGTTTGCGCGCGAGCGCAGGGGCTTGGGCGTGACGTCGGGCATGAGGGCGACTGCCGGGGAGCGATAGGTGCCCATGGCGACGAGCAGCAGACCCAGCACGATGACGAACGAGGCCGTCTTCAGCCCGGAGGGCTGGGCGGCGTAGCTGTTGTCGAGCAGGGGGAGGATGTTCATGAGGATGACGGCGCAGCCTGTGCCGAAGAGGATGAACGGCATGCGCTTGCCGAGCTTCGAATGGCTCCGGTCAGACAGCGAGCCGAAGAACGGCAGCAGGAACAGCGCGAGGATATTGTCCGCCGCCATGATCGCGCCGGAGAAGGTCTCGTTCATGTGGAAGGTCTTGGTGAGGATCAGCGGCACGACGCTGTCGTACATCTGCCAGAACGCGCAGATGGACAAAAACGCAAGGCCGACCAGGATGGTGCGCTTGTTGTTGAGCTTCATTTCTCTTCTCCCTTTTGTAAAGTGTTGAGGACTTCGCGGATATTCTGCATGCAGTAGGTGGGCTGCACGTGATATTTTTCGATATCGGCCATCACGCCCTCGCCCGAGAGGACGAAGATCGTGTCGATCCCGGCGTTCACGCCGCAGGCGATGTCGGTATAGACGCGGTCGCCGATGAGGCAGGTCTGCCGCGGGGAAAAGCCCGTGCGCTCCATGGCGAGCAGGGCCATCTCCGGCTGCGGCTTGCCGATGACCTTCGGCCGCCGGCCGGTCGCCGTGTGCAGCATCTCGATGACGCTGCCGCAGTCGGGCGCGCTGCCGTACCAGGTCGGGCAGACCAGATCCGGGTGCGTCGCCACGTAATCGGCGCCGCGGTTCAGCAGGATACAGCAGGTCTCGAGCTTTTCAAACGTCAGCTCCGTGTCGTAGCCGAGCAGCACGACGCCGATCTCATCCCGGAGCTGCTCCGCCACATGAAGCCCCGCGAGCCGGAGCTGGTTTTTGAGCGATTCGGTGCCGCAGACGTAATAGACGGTGTCCGGCCGGTACCGCCCCCGCAGGTAGCGGATCGTCGCGTCCGCGCTGGTGAGGAAATCATCGGGGAAGGCCTCGATGCCGAGCCGGGCCATTTTTGCGATGTAGGCGTCCGTGCCGCGGGAGGAGTTGTTGGTCAGAAACAGGTATCTCCCGCCGATTTCCCGCACGTACCGCAGAAAATCCTTCGTGCCGTCAAAGAGCGTTTCGCTCAGGTAGATCGTGCCGTCCATATCCAGCAGGAACAGCCGTTTTTCCGCAAGGGACATCGGGTACCTCCAGTGATCAAAATTCCTTATCATTATACCGTCTTCCCCGCGATTTGACAAGCGCGGGGAAAGCGCATACAATACATCCAAAAGATTTTGCCTGAAAGGAGGCCGCTGCGATGGCCCATTCGCTGCCGGAGACCTTTGCGCCCCTGCTGCTGCGCTGGTACGCGGCCGGCCACCGGGATCTGCCCTGGCGGCAGGACCGGGAGCCGTATCATATCTGGCTGTCGGAGATCATGCTCCAGCAGACGCGTGTGGAGGCCGTCAGGGGCTACTACGCCCGCTTCCTTGCGGAGCTGCCCGATATTGCCGCGCTCGCCGTGTGCGAGGAGCGGCGGCTCACGAAGCTCTGGGAGGGCCTTGGCTACTACTCCCGCGTGCGCAACCTGCAGAAGGCGGCGCAGGTGATCGTCTCGCAGCACGGGGGCGTCTTCCCCGCAGACGATGCGGCGATCCGGGCGCTGCCCGGTGTGGGGGACTATACGGCGGGCGCGGTCGCCTCGATCTGCTTTGACCGGCCCACGCCCGCGGTCGACGGGAACGTGCTGCGCGTGCTCGCGCGCGTGACGGAGGACCTCTCGCCCGTGACGAAGCAGAGCGTCAGGCGGGCTTACGCGCAGCTGCTCCGCCCGGTCTACGAGGCAAACCCCGGCAGCCGGGGCGAGCTGACGCAGGCGCTCATGGAGCTCGGCGCGTGCGTGTGCGTGCCGAACGGCGCGCCGAAGTGCGCCCTGTGCCCGCTGCAGGATCTCTGCCGGGCAAAAGCAAACGGCAGCTGGGAGTCGCTCCCCGTCAAGGAGGCCAAAAAGCCCCGGCGGCAGGAGCAGCTGACCGTCTTCTTCCTCTCCTGCGGCAGCCGGTACGCCGTGCGGCGGCGGCCGGATACGGGGCTGCTCGCGGGCCTCTGGGAGCTGCCGAACACCGAAGGGACGCTCACGGCCCAGCAGGCGCTTTCGCTTCTGGAGCAGTGGGGCCTGCGGCCGAAGCAGCTGCAGAAGGTGATCGAGCGGACGCATATCTTCACGCACGTCGAGTGGCACATGCGCTGCTGCTATGTCCGTGTGGCGGAGCCGGGCGGGGACTTTACCTGGGTGGACGGCGCGGAATTTTCGCGCAGCATCGCCCTGCCGACGGCCTTCCGGATGTTCTGGGAGCCGGAAGACGGGCAGGCGGAGAAATAACAGTAGCTTTTTTGTAACTTTTCGCATATAATGGTAGCATCGCAGAATAGGAAGCTCTGATTCATAGGTTCCGAAAGGAAAGGAGGATACCGGCTTTTCGCCATCACAAGCGCCATGTGCCTGCCGGAGGCGGCAGGACAACGAGGAGAAACGTGATCGAAGGTTCGGCGGATGCGTTTCCGTGCTCTCCGTGCGCGTCACGGCGTCAGAAATATGCGGGCGACCGCAAAACAGAGGGGCGTCGAACGGAATTCAGGCAAATGAACTGCGAGTTTGTCCTGTGATCAAATATTACAGGAGGAACAATTTCATATGTGTGGTATTGTAGGATACGTAGGCAGAAGTGAGGCCGCGCCCATTTTGCTGGAGGGCCTTTCGCGTCTGGAGTACCGGGGCTACGACTCCGCGGGCATCTGCGTGGAGAAAAACGGCGTTCTGGAGGTCGAAAAGGCCAAGGGCCGTCTGCAGAACCTGATCGCCAAGACCGAAAACGGCGCGAAGCTGCCCGGCACACTCGGCATCGGCCATACCCGCTGGGCCACCCACGGCGAGCCGAACGATATCAACTCCCACCCGCACGTCTCCCAGAACGGCAAGATCGCCATCGTCCATAACGGCATCATCGAAAACTATCTCGAGATCCGCGAATTTCTGCAGGAGAAGGGCGTGCAGTTCGCCTCGCAGACCGACTCGGAGGTCGTCGCGCAGCTCATGGAATACTGCATGGGCCTGCCAGAGGTCTCGACGGTCTCGGACGCTCTGTACATGGTCCTGCACCGGATCGAGGGCGCGTACGCCCTCGGCATCCTCTGCTCGGACGATCCGGATCATATCTACGCCGCGCGCAAGGACGCGCCGCTGCTGCTCGGCTTCGGCAAGGGCGAGAATTTCATCGCCTCCGATGTGACGGCACTGGTCAAATACACCCGCGACGTCGTCTACATGGAAGACGGCGAGGTCGCCATCCTCGGCCGCGACGGCATCCAGATCTTCAACGCCATGGAGCTGCCCATCGAAAAGGAACACCACCACATCGACTGGGAGATCTCCGCCGCGGAAAAGGGCGGCTATGAGCACTTCATGATCAAGGAGATCATGGAGGAGCCTGAGGCCCTGCGCCGCGCCATCCTGCCGCGCATCAAAGACGGCGAGGTCGTCTTCGACGGCCTGCAGCTGGACATCAGCCGCTATGACAGCATCAAGATCATCGCCTGCGGCTCGTCGTACCATGTGGGTGTGGTCGGCAAATACAATCTGGAAAAGCTTGTGCGCATCCCGGTCGAGGCCGTGCTGGCCTCCGAGTTCCGCTACTGCGACCCGATCATCGACAACCGCACGCTCGTCATCGTCATCAGCCAGTCCGGCGAGACGCTCGACACCATGGCCGCCCTGCGCGAGGCGAAGAGCCTCGGCGCGCGCATCCTCTCAATTGTGAACGTCGTCGGCAGCTCCATCGCCCGCGAGTCGGACGATGTGCTCTACACCTGGGCCGGGCCCGAGATCGCCGTCGCCACCACAAAGGCGTATTCCACCCAGATGGCGGTCCTCGACCTGCTTGCCATCTATCTGGCCGGCCAGCGGAAGGCCATCACGGCGGAGGATATGCGCCGCCTGACCACCGCCATCGCCGCGCTGCCCGCGCAGGTCGAGAAGATCCTGTCGAGCTGCGAGCAGATCCAGTATTACGCCTCGCAGTACTTCAACCACGATTCCGTCTTCTTCATCGGCCGGAATCTGGATTACGCGCTCGGCATGGAGGGCTCTTTGAAGCTCAAGGAGATCTCCTACATCCACTCCGAGGCCTACGCCTCGGGCGAGCTCAAGCACGGGACGATCTCGCTCATCGAGCCCGGCACGCTCGTCGTGGCGCTGGGCAGCTATACGCCGCTGTTTGACAAGACCATGAGCAACGTCATCGAGGTCAAGGCCAGAGGCGCGAGCGTACTCGCCCTGGCCACCGAGTCGCACCGCGCCGAGATGGAAAGCCGCGTCGACGGCATCCTGACCATCCCGGATACGGAGCTGATGTTCCTGCCGCTTTTGGGCGTTGTGCCGCTGCAGCTGTTCGCGTATTACGTCGCGCTGCAGCGCGGCTGCGACATCGATAAGCCCCGCAACCTCGCCAAGAGCGTCACCGTCGAGTAAACAAAAACCGCCCGCTGTGTCCGATGCAGGACACAGCGGGTATTTTTTTGATTTCCTGCAACAGAAACCGGCTTTTCCCCGACATGATGGATGTCAGCATGTTGATACAAACGAAAAAGGAGGGATGCGGTATGGACGACAGACAGCTGCTGCGGCAGCTGCAGAGGCAGAGCGCGGGCGCGCTCGAGGCCGCCCTTGCGCAGTACGGCGCGTACGTGCTCGCCGTCATCCGCAATCGCAGCCGCGGCGTCCTGACGCCGGAGGACCATGAGGAGATCGCGTCGGACGTCTTTCTCGCCCTGTGGCGCGGCGCAAAAAATATCACGCGCGGCCAGCTGCGCCCGTGGCTCGGCGCGGTCGCCCGGAAGCAGACGGCGGAGGCCATGCGGAAAAAGAACGTCTATCTCCCGTTGGAGGACGATGCGCTCATCACGCTCGACCGCCTCTGGGAGCAGATGGTCGAAAAGGAGCGCTGCGAAGCGCTCGCACAGGCACTCGCGGCGCTGCCGGGGGAGGACCGGGAGATCTTTTACCGGTTCTACGACCTGAGCCAGACGACCGCACAGATCGCGGACGAATTGCACCTGAACGCCTCGACGGTCCGCTCGCGCCTGCTGCGCGGCCGGGAGGCGCTCAGAAAAACACTTACCAGGGGAGGGCTGTTCTGTGAAGACGACGTGGGATGAACTCATGCGCTATGCGCCGGAAGAAAATTACCCGCTGCCCGCGCTGGAGCGCGGCGAACAGGAAAGGATCCTGAACAAAACGATGAAAAAGCTTGAAAAAACAAAGAAAAGACCGGCCCGTCCGGTCCGGACGGCGCTGCTTGCGGCGGCCATCGCCGCGCTGCTGTGCGGCACGGCCTTCGCCGCCTACACAAATGGCTGGTTCGGCTTCGACCGGCTGTTCGGGGAGAAGACCGCGCTGATCGAGGGTCATATCACCAGCTACGACGAAACGACGGCCACAGACATCACGCAGCCGACCTATACCGAGGAAGAACAGGCCATGATCGACGAGGGTACGATGTGGGTGCCGGACATTGCCGATCTGGCGGACACGGGCGTATCAGCAGAAACGGATGATTTTACCTTCACGCTCGAATCCATGCTCGTTTCCAGAAACTCGTTCTATGCCATTATGCGCATCGACGTGAAAAACGACGACGCGGCGGCAGAGCTTGCCGCGATCCCGGAAACGGACGGCTACCAGAAGGAGCTCAACCGAATGCTGTGGGTCGGTGCGCATAACAACACAAATTTCGGCGGCTTCGGCGCGGATCATCGGCTGGAATGGAAAAACGGCGGCATGAGCATGGAAATCATGCAGGTGGAGGGAAGCACGGCTTATGCGCTGCTGACCAACATCGGCGGCGAATTTGAGCCGGGCGACCGGATCCTGTTTGATATGAGCCACCATGACCAGAATGTCGATCTGTTTGAGATCCCGGTGCCGGAGCAGCTGGAGCAGGAGCTGGTGATCGAGCTGGACGGCGAATCCGGCCCGGATGACCGCTTCTGCTGGCAGACGGCGACGATCTCGCCGATCTCCTTCCAGCTCGACGGGATATATGGCAGCGGCGAGACAAGCAACGAAGCGGTCTCCATCACCCTCAAGGACGGGACCAGCTTTGCACTCTCCAGCGCGGAAAACGGCCACGAGGACAGCCCGTATGGGACCTACGGCTCATGGGGCAGCTCCTACGCCGGCAGCTGGGAGAGCAATGAGGTAAAGGAGACCTGGCTGTTCTCCCAGCTCATCGATCTGTCCGACCTCGCCTCCATCACCGTCGACGGCGTGACGTACCCGGTCGGGTAAGCGGCCGAAGCCAAAAGCCTTCCCCTACGAGGGGAAGGCGGCACGGCGAAGCCATGGGGTGCGCTGCACCAAAGCCTCCCTCTGACGAGGGAGGTGGCTCGGCGACAGCCGAGACGGAGGGAGAGAAGACCTGAAGGTTCGCACTTTCTCAAAGCTATGCAAAGACCCAACGTTTTCTCTCCCTCAGTCAGCTTCGCTGACAGCTCCCTCGTCAGAGGGAGCCTTTGGCCCGCTGCGGCGGGATAACCCCTCAGGCGCGTAGTTTATGCCAGTATTGGTACGCCAGCTCCCCTTGACAAGGGGAGCCCTGGTGCGTGCAAATGAAGAAAATCTTCCCCGCAAAAAGGTGCAGACCAACAAGTTTGGCCTGCACCTTCTATTGATAGCAGAAATTCTACGGCAACTAGTTGCAAATTCGATACCCCCGTATCAGGCGGCGCGTACCAAGACGCCCGTAAGGTGAGTTTCGAGTGGAACGATGCCTAAAACATCGGTTTCAACCTGAATTCAGCGGCAGGATGCACCAAACGCGTCCAAGCGCCCTTTTCTCCCCTATCTTTTCCCGCGCAAGGGAAAAGATAGGGCCGCCGG
>ERZ808240.1443-NODE-1443-length-29484-cov-26.223351_pt1 | contig 29484 bp, 18 predicted proteins | sample MGYA00521084_ERZ808240 | MGnify/ENA primary metagenome ERZ808240 (study PRJEB31516, sample SAMN03275571) | gut metagenome | biome: mammalia-associated habitat; material: feces | host: Papio cynocephalus | place: Kenya | collected 2012-08-06 ... | reverse complement strand
AAAAAGGAATGTAAGAATATTTATGTGCCGGCAAGACACAGGGATGTTCTATGCAACATTTTTGACAAGGCTAAAATTAATGTTGGATGTATTGCCGACGAGATGGCGGAACTGACTGAGGGGAAAAGCGTAATTGAACTGAATATTATGCCCGAAAGACAGTATGTTGACCTTGAGGTGAAGAGCATCGGGACTGACTTTTTCCAGGTATTGAGGAAGCTGACAAACAATGTGCGTCAGAACGGTGTTATTACGGCGGAGCTTATTGTGCCGACCGACATGCCGTTTGCTACTGGATGGGATGAGGAACTGAACCGACTTGGATTTTTCTTCTGTGGCATCAAGCCTTTAAAGGACGGCTCATGGGCTTTGGCTTACACCAACTTGCTGTATCAGTCTTTCGATTTCGGCAAGATGCAGTTCTTCTCTGACGATACGAGAGCTCTTTGCCAATATGTGAAGGGGGAATATGAGAAAACTTTACTTTAAAGTCTGAATAGTACAAGTTTCGGATTTAGTTATTCCCCTCCCCCGCCTCCCCTTGTCAGGGGCGGAGCAGTTACTCTTTCTGCCCAAAACAGAGATATTTATTGATAAATTTAGTATTGATATAGATATAGTAATGACAAATATTTAAGGTTATGGCAATTAAAGGTAACTGCTCCGCCCCCGGAGGGGGAGGGGAAGATTATAAATTAGAAACTTAAATAATTTATATGGGATGGCGGAGAAGCGGAAGAGGATATTACTCTTCCGATTTTCTATCGTCTATGGTTCCCATTTCCGATAATCTGCCAAAAGAACAACAAAGCCTCGCTTTACTTCATCATTCGGAAAATCAAGTTTAAAGAGATTCATACTTCTGTCGAAGTCTTTTATCGTCAAATATCTGCTCTGGAATATCATTGGTAATGGCCTTTCCATATCGGCACGATAGTCAATAAATTGTTCTGCCATGTAATATTTCAAACGTTATTCATTGAATAACAGACAAGACATAATGTACTTGCACAAAGAGCAAAAAGAAAATCGGGAAGAAACTGCCAAAGCCTCTTCCCGATTGGAATGTATAATAACTATGTTTCTAAATTACTCTGCCGGAATCCAACGTGGGTCACCAATATTCTTGTAAGAGCTATTCTTAACGGTGAAATCACCATCCTTTTTAGCTGGATTCACCCAAAGTTCAGCAGATGTCTCGGTAATCTGAGAACCAATTGTATAGTTTTCTGCCCATGTGAAGTCAGATGTATACAATGTTCCATCCTGATTAACTATATCTTTCATACTATTTCCCTTCATTGGTTTAGTTGGATCATAACCTCCATTATTAACACCAATCAAAGTGTTTGTACAAGATACTGATACCCCTTCCTTCTTCTGAACATCGAAGTAAGGCTTGCCTGCAGGAACACAGTTCCAAATAGTACAGTGGTCAAGTGTTATCGAGAAGTTTGCCTGACTCGTGTTTGTCAATACAGAGTTTATTGTATTGAATGTAGTGTTTGAAATCTGCACCGTACCAAGAGTCAGAGAAGCCTGATCCTTCGTGTTGACCACACCATAACTACCAATATCTGTCAATACGCAATCATTAATCTTCATTGCATTGACATTTGAATTTACGATTTTCTGGAAACGGAATATACCGCGGATTTCATGAACGTTACATTTTTCCATCTCAAGAGAATTGAGGGTGAACGTGCCATCCTGATTTACCACATAACCATCACCATTCGAACCATACTTTATATCCAGATTATAGAAGCGCAGTACATCCATCTCTGAAGATTCAAATGAAACGCCCTTAAACTTCAATGAAGGTTTTGTATCGCCTGCAGCACCCCAGAAATAAACAGACTTGATATTCTCTGGAATCTTGATGTTAGCAACTGCAGCTTCTGTAGAAGTAGCAGTGTATTCCATTCCCTGTGGGAACACAATAACAACCTTGTCTGTTGCTGCATTCTGAAGAAGAGCACGAATGTCGTCGCCATCTGCAAGGGTAATAATCTCATATCCGTCAGGATAAGCCTCTGTTGTCTTGAACTTCATCTTACCGCGAACATTCTCGCCATTCAACAACTGCACGGTATAAGAAGTTTTGGCCTGAACAGCCTCGCCACCGATAGTCAACGTACCGGCTGCAATTTCTTCAGCCGTAACATCTTTCTCAACGACAACTTCATCATCTTTTACAATCTGTGCCTTAGTGAGCTGTTTGTTTGGAGTGAAGTTTACCTGAACTTTATTGGAACCAGGCACAACATCCGTAATAATCTGCTCAGCCTTTGTCGTAAAGCTGTAGTTATACTCAGAATCATCAAGGTACTTCCAAGTAGATCCCTTGCCTGTTGTGGCACAACTCTTAATACGGAAATAATACTTTGTAGAACCCTCAAGTCCAGTCATAGTAAACGGAGAAGTCGTGATTCTCGCATCCTCCTTATCTCCATAGAAAATGCTGTGCTCGGTAGTTTCTACGTCATCATAAAGAGTATCAGTACTGATTTCGATAACATAGTACTCAGCATTAGGCATTTTCTTGAATGTTACCTCTGCATTGTCCTCGCCTGCGCTTATGCTCACCTTTGAAGAGTGAAACAGACGGTCGTAAGCAGGGTCTACATCCCAGTCGTTCGTCTCGGTACATGCCGTGAACGACGCACCTCCAAGGAACATCATAGCTCCAAAGAGTGCCTTGCTTATAATTGATTTATTCAGTTTCATTTTATATTCGAAATTAAATATTATTTATGGATGAATCCGTAAGAGTTCTGCAAAGAGCCCTCAGACTCATTAATTGTAGAACTGTAGATAGGCAAGAGGTAACGGTTCTTTACCGTAAGATTAAGACCACCGCTCAAGAACTCAAGGTTCGCAACGTTTGTCTTCTTGACGTTAGACTCCTTACCCTCATCTCCCCAGAATGTAACATACTTGTAGTCTGCAGCATTCTCTGGAGCCTCTCTATCATACCAGCGGATAGACTTCATATCAATCTTTACGAGTCCATTCTCTGTATATGTCTTGTAATACAGTTTCTCTGGATACTCGTAAATCTGAGTTTTGTAGTCTTCCTTCATCTGGTCAATCTTAGCACTCAACAGGTTCCAACGCTCGAGCTCGTATTTACGAACACCTTCACCAGCAAACTCCAATGCATTCTCGTCTACGATGGCATTGAAGAAAGCGTCTTTGTCTGAAGGTATTGCATCAATATAGCTCTGTGCAACTGACTTGTCTGCATCAGCATAAGCACGTTTGTGAACCTCTGCAAGAGCCTGGCGGGCGGTCATGCCACAACCACCGGTAGCAACATCCGGGTTACCATTCAATTCATTCATAATCTCAGCATACCAAAGGAGCACCTGAGAATAACGCAGCTTTACAAAGTTGATACCTGTACCAAACTTTACACCTTTCACCTTAGCCATAGCCGACCAATCGTCGCTAAACTTGCGTACATCCCACTTACCACAATAGATATTGAAAGGTTTGTTACCAAGCATAGTCTCTGTCGTTACACCATTATCAACCTTAATCTCCATGTCTGAACATGTAACATCGCGGCGTGTGTCCTTACCGCTATGGTCGTACATCCAGAAGAGTGTAGAAGGAAGCTGAACGTTAGCCGAAGAGTTACCCTTCAAAGCATAGGCACACTGATCAGCGAAACGAACGCCAATACCGTAACCAAGCTCACTTGAGTTACCAAGTCCCATAGCTACTTCAAAGAGGTTCTCCTGATACTGAGTATCGAGAATCTGCTTGTTGATAAGTGTCCACTCATCATCAAAGCTTGGATTAAGCTTATGTTTGCCTGAGCTGATAACAGCATTCAGATGAGTAAGAGCAAGCTGATAATATTTTGTGCGGTCGGCATCGCTACAACGCTGAGTTGGATATGTAGGATCGCTGTTCTCTGTAGCAGTAACGTACCCCTCCTTTGCAGCCTCACGAATAGCCCATCCTGAACGCTGCAGAGCAATCTGTGCGAGGAGTGCATGAGCATATCCCTTAGTCATATGTTCTGTGGTGTAACCACTCTGACCAGCCCAAGGCAGATAGTTTATAGCCTCTTCAAGGTCTGCAATAAGAGCATCCATGATTACATCACGGTCTGTCTTACCGGTATTGATATTGGAAAGGTCATTTTTTGTAGGCTCTGTCTTGAAAGGCACATCACCCCAGTTGCGAACCAATTCATGATAAAGCATAGCTCTCAAGGTAAGAGCCTCGCCCTTATACTGAAGAAGTTGCTTTTCAGTCTTGTCGGTTGTCTCTGGAGAGATTCCCTTCAATCCTTCTATTATGTTGTTGCAATACTCGATGCTCTCATAAATATGATCCCATGCATCACGAGACTTCTGGAAAGAAGCATCGTTGTCAGCATAATAGTTATTTAGATCACGTCCTTTTCCTTCAGCCTTGGCATTGCCTTCGCCATATGCATTTGCAAACTCAATGTCTGTATTTGTCATGAAAGTATAACAGAACACCTGAGAGTAAGTGTAGTCTTCACAAAGCAATCCGTATGCCTTGTTAAGCACATTCTGAGTATAGTATGTAGACTGCCAAACATTGCTGGCGTCGGTATCCGACGGAGATTTCTGATCAAGGAAATCGCTGCAAGAAGACAATGTTGCAAGAGCTACACCACCGAATACTATTGTCTTTAATATATTGTTCATTTGTTTTACTCCTTATTATATATTAGAATGAAACATTTACTCCGAATACATACAGACGGCTCTTTGGATAAGAAGCATAGTCTACACCCGGAGACATAGGAGACTTCTTGCTACTTGAGTCAACCTCTGGGTCATTGCCAGAGTAACCTGTTATAGTCAGCAAGTTATAACCTGTGAAGTAGAAGCGTACATTGTTCAAGAATACTTTCTTCAGCAACTTCTTAGGCAGAGTATAACCAATGGTCAAATTCTGCAAGCGAAGGAATGAAGCGCTCTCTACGAAATAGTCTGTAAGATACATTTTTGTAACAGATACAGGGTTGTAAATGCTTGCATTTGCATTTATCTCATTCAAACGTGCAATAACAGCAGCTTCATCGCCACCATAATACTGTGCCACATTTGTAGGATTAGCCAATGACAATCCATTTGCCGGATCTATATTGGTATATCTATTCACGAAATCTCCATTGAGGTTATATCCCTTTCGGGTATCGTGGTAGAATGAAGAACCAAGCTTCGTACCATTAACGATCTTGTTACCAAACTGATAATTGAAGAATACAGAAGCGTCAAAGCCATAGAATGTAGCATTGAAGCCGAAACCACCAGCCCAAGGAGCAATAGTATTACCAAGCTTTTCTTTTACAACATTGCCTTCGTTATCAACCTTCAGTTTTGGAGAACCAGGAGCAAGAGTACCCATAATCTTTGAGCTATTGTCTACGATACCATCGCGGAGTGCCCAATTCTTACCGTTCCATACGAGTTCACCATTTGGATTCTTCTCAGCATCATAAGCAGTATAATAGCCACGGAGTCTGTAGCCCCATACTTCACCAAGCGAGCCGCCCTCTACGACACGGAAGTTCTGTGTTGTAGCACAGTCAGGAATACCATAGTTCGTATCCCACTCTGCACCCGTATTCAGCTTGTCAATCTTGTTCTTGTTGTAAGAGATATTGGCACTCATGCTAAATGTAAAGTTCTTCTTCTCAATGATTGAAGCATTAAGAGCAAGCTCGACACCCTTGTTAGAGGTCTGACCGAAGTTTTTATACATAAAGCTGTAACCAGAGCTTGAAGATATCTTGCTCTTCATAAGCAAGTCTTTCGTTGTATTCCAATAGAAATCCAATGTTCCGTTGATGCGACTGTTCAATACACCGAAGTCAAAACCAACGTTACGTGTAATAGTTGTCTCCCACTTCAAATCTGTGTTTGACTTAGTATTACCAAGTTCCATTACAGTATTGAGAAGACCTCCGAAGTAAGGCTCTTTCAGTTTGCTGTAGTCATTAGGGAAAGAGAACGGCTGATAGATACTTCCTGAAGGAATACGGTTATTACCAGCTTCACCATAACTCAAACGCAGCTTCAAGTTAGAAAGCCATTTAGCATTCTTCAGGAATTTTTCTTCACTGATGCGCCATCCGAGAGCGACAGCAGGGAAGAAGCCCCAGCGATTGCCTGAAGCGAACTTACTTGAACCGTCAGCACGGAATGTTGCAGTCAAAAGATATTTGTCTGCATATGTATAGTTGATACGACCAAAGAATGAAGCCATATTGTCTTTTGCACCAATGCGGTTTGCATTATTCTGTGGTGTACCGGCTCCCTGATGAGCAAGAACCTCACCGAGAGTAAAGTCTGTTGGGAAGTCTATTGTAGAAGAGTAATAATCTTTCTGCAGAGAGCTTGACCATTCCTGACCTACCAATACATTCAAGCGGTCCCCCTTTGCAAAAGCATTCTTTGTATCGTATGTCAAGGTGTTAGCATTACGCCAGTTGCGAACATCAGTACGAGTAATTCTTGATTTAGGAGCACCGGCACCTGTATTATCGTTACGAGTTGCCAACTTGTCCCAAGCCTGATCTATATTCTCATAACGCCAAGTATATCCGAACTCAGAACGGAAAGTAAAATGCTTGAAAGGTTTCCAGTTTAAGCCAGCGTTATAATCCTGACGGAAACGACGCTGCTGCTTGTAAGTACCGTTCATACGGTCGTAAGGATCAATATCTGTAGAAGATGTTTCGTCGCCATCGTCATCAGTAGCGTTCAGCGGTTCAACAGGACGATATGTGATTGCCTTGTTGATAATAGAGTTTGAAGCACTTGAATCGTTTGTATCACCACCAGAGTTCAAACCGTTTACTACAGAATAAGCCAAACGTGCATTGAAGTCAAGAGAAAGCCATTTGTTCAGGTTTGTATTCAACTTAGCATTGATGTTGTCCTTTGTAAAGTCAGACCCCATCATGATACTCTTGTCGTCAGTACGAGAGTAGCTAATATTGAACTTTGTATCTTTGGAACCACCGCTTACAGAGAGGTTGTAAATTTGCTGCAGACCTGTACGTCCGAACAATTTATCCTGCCAGTTGCTACCAGCAACAGACTTCCAAATATCCATATCTCTCCAGTCGCCGTACTCCTGATCCTTTCCATACTGAGTCTCATACTGATACTTAGCATAATCATATGGAGACAAGACATCAAGTTCTTTCATCACCTTACGGATACCGAGAGAAGCACCGAAGTTTACCTGAACCTTACCCTCTTTACCGCTCTTTGTAGTAACGATAACAACACCATTTGCACCACGTGCACCATAGATAGCTGTAGATGAAGCATCCTTCAAAACGTCGATACTCTCAATATCGTTAGGAGCAATATCGCTGATAGAGCTTACCGGGAATCCGTCTACAATATAAAGCGGAGAGTTGTCCTGAGAAAGCGAACCACCTCCACGGACGCGGATTTTCACGTCAGCATCAGGCGAACCTTCTGTTGTAGTAACAGTCACACCTGCCATCTTACCCTGAATAGCCTCAGAAGCAGTAGATACAGGGATGTTAGCCAAATCCTTTGCACTAACAGAAGTAACGGCACCGGTCAAATCCTTTTTCTTTACCGTACCGTAACCGATTACCACGACATCGTTAAGGGTCGTAGCTTCGTCTTCCATTACGACATTAACACTGCTCTTTCCGCTGACATTAACAGTAGCTGTCTTCATACCGATGTATGAAACAGTAATCTGCTTGCCTCCGGAAAGATTGATGGAGAAGTTACCGTCAAGATCGGTAACTGCCATGTTTTTGGCACCCTTCTCCTGAATGGTAGCACCGATGATTGGTTCACCGTTGCTGTCCTTCACATTTCCTTTCAACGACTGTGCCGACAGGCTGCCCACTACGAAGAGCAGGAGCGCAATAAGCCCCAGTCTAAAAGATTTCAAATTACCAAACATAGTTATTAATTAAAAAAATAATATTAAAAAGATTTTGCAAAGATAATGATTTTTAATGTAGAAATAGCAAAATCTATAGTTAAAAAGCCAAATTCTGCTAAATTAGCCCCTAAATGCAAACGTTTTTACTCCCTGTACCCATAAATTTCTTTAAATCTTTATGCGTAGCTTGTTGGCATAATGCCAATTATGGGAAGTGCATATAGATAATATTTTTGTCTAAAATATCTTGCATAAGAACTTGTGATAATTGGCATACTACAAACAGAAAAGAGCGGCACCGATGGGGATGCCGCTCTCTATATAAATAAGGTATAGGATATTACTTTATAACCTTTGATGTCTTGATGCTACCGTCGGTCATCTTCTGAACCATGATGAGAACACCATGCTGACTGCCGTCAACACGTGCCCCCTGAAGGTCATAGAATATAGTAGAAGCAACATTCTCGGCATTTACCTTCAGAGAGTTGATGCCAGTGGTAGTTGTAGAACCGCCACCGAAACCACCCATAGCGTTTGCAGGACGAACCACGAACTTGTCTGCCGACTCACCAGCAGCAACAGGCCATGTTGTAGCAGAAGTCATATCAACAAACTTATCATCATAGAATACTGCATAAGCCTTTGCACCCTCAGCAGCAGTCCAAGAGATATTGCCATCGGTTGCAGAAAGCAGACCGAGACCGATCTGAGCGCAGTCAGCATCTGGAGTCCATGTTGGGAACACTTTGTCGAGAGCATACTCGGCAGCCTGATCGGCAGTAAGTATAGTCTCCATAGTATTCTCCTTCTTGTCTTTCTTGAAAGTGAGCACGTTAGATGCAGGAGAAACCACATTGCCCTGAGCATCCATAGTGTTATACTCCACGAACTTGTCGGCAGGAACATTCATACCGCCAGTAGTGAAGCGATCCTTTATAATCATGTCTGGCTGGAGGAGAGTTGTGTTCAAGTAAGCCAAACGAGGAGTGCCACCCCAAGCACGTCCGAAGTTGAAGTTCTCGGCATAGTTGTCTACAGTGCACTCATTGAGGACATACCCCCACTGGCAACCATTGTCAGTATAAGGCGCAGCGATAGTACAACCGCCCTTGCCGTCCTTGGCACGCTTTTCAACAACAATCTTACACCTATTATAATATACGTCGCCACCACCGCAGAGGAAGTCTACCGTACCGTGGATTTCTGAATCCTCCCAATAGTACTTTCCATTTCCGTTGCTGTAGTAAGTATCCTGATAAGAGAGCATCTTCACGTTCTTGCAGATAGTGCCGTCGCCCTTGTCCTGCAAACATACTGCACGACCGGCAGAACCAGAGTTGTAATAGTCGAGAGCATTCTGCAGAGTCAAGTCCTGCATATAGAGATTCTTGCCAGTAACGTAGAGTGTTGCCGTAGTACCGATACCCTCGTTCTTCACCTTAGGAGCATTCTTTATGATGGTCTTGTCCATGCTCTGTCCGATGATAGAGATATTGTTGCCCGAAACAGTGGTAAGCGCAGTCTCACCGAGGTCGTAAGTTCCGTTAGGCAAGAAGATACAAGTGCGCTCGTCAGCCTTAGCATTAGCATTGGCGAGGTCGAGCATTGTAAGGAAGTTGCCGGCGTTTCCAGCCTCAACAACATAATATCCGAGTTCATTCTTCTCAGTAGAAGCATCACCGAGGTTAGCAACTACGAGTTTGTGGATATACATTCCGCCGTCGAACGAGAGAGTGAGAGTTCCCGGCTCGCCAGTGTATTCGATGCTCTGCATCATACCGTCGTTAGTCTTGTCGAGAGGAATAGTACCCACCTCTGTCTCACCGTTCTTCAAAGTAACGGTGTTAGCACCGCTGTATTTGCAACCAGTAAGGAAGATGAGCGAGTGGCGACCGGAAATGATGTCAATCTTGTCGTCTGCACCAAAAGCCCAACCATGCTGCTTGTCGTGGAACGCACCGGCAGTAGGATTGAATCCTTCGTGGTCTTCTGCATAGAAGTAAGGGTCGGTAAGATTGTATGTATAGCGGTTCACGTCGCTTGCCACCTCGATATCTGTAGCCACGGCATAAAGAGCAGTAGGACCTGTTACGATATCCTCGGCAGTATATTTTCTGCCGCCGTCAGCCTCTTCAAACCATCCACGGAAAGCCTTTCCGTCAGCCACGATCACACCGTCAGAGTTTCTGAGCGTAGCGATAGGCGAATCCTTCTCCACCTGCTGAGTAGCCTCGAGCACAGTGCCGTCAGTATTATAATATGTAAGAGTATAGTCAGGCTTGAAAGCCACGGTCAGTTTGTATGTAGCGGTCTGGTCGCCAGCCTTTACAACGGCAGTAACGAGAGTACTCATGTCGTCCACCTTTGTATATTCAATGCTCTGTATTTCGCCATTATCGGGAGTACCGAAAACAACAGGGTTATTGTCCTTGTCAACCATCTGCTCCTTCTTTGAAATCTCGATAGTGGCACACATGTTGCCGTCGTTGTCCTCCTCGCAGATGTCGGCAGTCTGATAGTCGGTGCCGTTCACCGTAACCTTACCTAAGGCAGGAGTCTTAGACAAATCCACCTGTCCATAGATAGCGAGTTCGAGGAGATAAGCATTTTGATTGTTTGTGATATTCTCGAAGCGGAGTTGGCAGTTTGTCTTGTTGATATCAACATCCACGTCGCAGCCTCCGGCAGGATTTGCAACCGAACTTGAAACCACTACCCAGTCAGCATCGCCATCGCCCTTGGCAAGGAGCTTCCATCCGCGGTTTCCGCCGGTAGCTCCATGACGGAAGTGAACCTTTGTGATTGAAGCGAGAGCCGAAGTCTCGATGTATGGATTATCGCTCTTTGCAGCCATCAGCATACCGCCTGTCCAATCCGGGAACTTACTGGTATTGAAGTTTGTTGCTCCAATCTGAGTGTTGAACACAGAGAATGTGAGAGTCTCATGACTGTATTTTGTCTTCCATGTAGCAGTAGTTACCTCTTTGTCGTTTGCAGCTGTTTCGTAAGCACCCCAGTTAGAGAAATCAGTCTTGTAGATTTCTTTTGTGGTGATAGCCGAAACGAAGGTAACCTGCACGCTATACAGATAGCTTGTTGCAGTGCCTACAATCTCCACATATCCCTTAGCCACCTCGTTGGTTGTAGCACGGTGCTCGGTCACGTCGGCTGTTGCTGCCACTCCGCCGATGGTGTAGCTCTGGTAGTTAGGGTAGTTTTCCACCACGACGATGTCGCGGGTAGACTTTACAGGAACCTGAAGCTTTGTTCCCTCGTTGAACTGTGCGTTGTTTCTGCCGACGCAATAGAGTTTTCCTTTTGTTGCATCAACATGCATAACTATTCCTTCTACGGTAGAAGGAATATCAACTGTAGTTCCTTGGTAGTTTGTCGCGGCTTGTATTCCTTCAGGAAGATCGTTCTTGAAGTCCCATTTTGCCGTAACATCCCCTTGTGCCTTTGCCACAATAGCGGCAAAGAGCATCACGACGCAAAGCGTCAATGAATGTAGTAAATGTTTCATTATGCGTTAGGTTAGTTTGTTAATAGTATGGCGCAAAGGTAAAAATTTAAACGTAAACTTGCAAGTTTTTCTTTTTTTAATATCAAAAATTCAACAAATACTATTCCTGATAATGGCGTCTAAAAGAAAAAGAGAGGCAATCAAAAAGTGTTTTCTGCCGCAATAAAGGAAAAAACACTTGGAAACTGCCTCTCGACCTAACAAAACTTATCCTCTAACAACTATTTACCTATTAAAAACTACCTTTCCGTATCATCGTCGTCATCCCAAAGACTGTTGTAACAAGTCGAGGAACTGCTATCATCTTCAAGCCAAATAACTCCATTGTTGTTCTTTGCTCCCCATTCAGATCCTTGTCCATTACTCTCTGCAGCAAGCAATGATTCAATATTTACGCTATAGACAATTATCTCTGGCTTAATATAACTTTTCATATACTTTTTTCTTTTACAAAATTATTCGACAATATTATCTTATAACTATTTTCTTTCCATTGTGGATATATACACCCTTTAGCGGACGGTCTGTCTTAATGCCCATAACTGAATAGTACGCCCCGTCGGCAGCAGTCAAGTCTACGTCTTCAATATCCGTTACACCGCCTTCGTTTTCTTCATCATCGAAGATAATAGTCATTTTTGCAAGCGGCTGATTATCGGTATCTGTTTCATCGCCTATAAACTGTCCGTTGTAGTCGATATAACCGAACTTCGCCCCTACTCCATCATCTACGGTAGCATTTGCCGGAATACTCAAGTAAGCCTTGTTTGCCCCACTTCTGCCGTCCGCCGTAAAGCGGAAGAAGCCGATATAGTCATCGCCAGTCTGCATCTGCTTGTAATAGTTGGTTGAATGGAAATTGCCGAGTCCGAAGAAGCGATGAGTTATATTGCCGTTTGCATCTTCAGCAGCGTTGCCAAGGTTAGGCACCGCCTTTACCGTAGGCACAAGATAATTGTTCCATTCGTCACCGGCATAGCTGTCTGCATTTGCCCATAAAGCTTTATAGTCATCTTGCTCCGACAAGACATCCGACGGTCCTTCCTTCAAAGAGAAATTCAGCTTTTCCCCATCAGTGAATGTTCCGTTTGCCGGCACTTCTCCTATCAACACTACTCCCGTGTTTGCCGGAACATACTTGAGCTGGCGAAGGTATATCTTACCTTGTGAATAGCGGTTTTCCACTTTCTCCGGCTTTTCATATTTATAAGCCTCATACACTTTCACATTGTCGTCTACTGGTGCCATTGCCACATTATTACTGTATGTTCTGAGAAATTTCCCCACACGATAAGTGAACGGCATCTTTATTATCTTTGTTCCTGATATAGTATATCGAGAGATGTCATTCCCGTTTTTGTCAAGCTCTGGATAGAACCTTACCGTCCATATTCCCTCTGGACGGTTCCAGAGAATATCCTTTTTATACAAAGTTCCGCTTTCGTTTGTCGTCTCATCTTCCCTTGCCGTTATACGGAACTGCACATCGTTTGCATCGCCTGCCATACAAGAATGGTGCTCATCCTCGTCGGCATCATAAACAGTTCTTGCAAAACCGGTATTGTTAGAAAGGTTGTCGTCAGTCTCTGCCCAATTCTGCTTTGTATCATGGTTGGCAACGAATCTGAAATATGACGTGCTGTATTTTTCGCCAAGGGTGGATAAGGTAAGCGAGAAGCAACGTTCATTGGCATCATAGTTCATATCACCTGCCGTAGAAGTATAGATCCAGTTCTTTGAATCCTCATCTATTGTTCCATTCACGGCATCACCTATCATAGACATGGTGTTTATTAGGAAGTCTGCCGTACTGCCGTTCACATAAATACTGCCCGATGTGCCATAGCTGCCGTCCTGCTTTACCAGTTCGTTGTCGCCACGGTTCGGATTATACTGAATTCTCTTTATACCGTGAAGATTCAGGGTGAATGGCTTTTGGTTCGCCCATACCTTGTCGCGATACTGACTGCTGGAATTGTAGTCATTTCCGCCGTTACCGAGGAAAAAGAGTTTTTCGTGGGTTCCCGAATTGTTGCTTAGACTCTGAGTGGCATGCAGGTTTGGCGTTGCCTTTATTGCCTGCTCATGCTGTTCTGATGAATTAACGTCGTTCACTACATATCCGATTCCCCAATAACTGTTCGTTCCGTTAAAATAAAGCGAAGCTTCAGTATTGTTGCTATATCCGCCGGTATTATTCTCACGAGTGTTATATAGCGGATGTGCCGTTGCCCCGTCCATATTACTAAGGAGATAAGCCACTCGCGTTTTTGCATCATGCTTTACCTGCCAGTCGGAAGGATTACCGCTTTCGTCAAGCGTAAAGGTGAAGGTGTACATACCGTCATCATCGGTCTGTCCGTCGTTACGCGTAACGAGGTTCCAATAGTTCGTCCCCTCAGCTATCGTTGTCGAACCGAGGAGTTTTAAACAGCCTTCTGTCGGTGTCTCCCCTATTGTTCCCACTGTTCCGTTGGTGAGCGGCCATGCCCCAGCCTCGTTTTTAGCACCATGCAGGTCATAGATGGCTCCCGGTCCGTAGACCTTTTTTGTTCCGTCTTCGTTTACTGCCAGTATCTGTGCATGAGCCGTTAGACATGCCGGAATGTTATATGTATAGCTTCCGTCTTTCTGTTGCTCAAACTTGAAATACAGATGCTTTGTATAGCTTATCGTTGAACCGTCGCCACCTGGATTGTATTCTCCACCTATATTATATGGTGAAAAGAAATTGCCTACAAGATAATATCCCGGAACTGCATTTATCTCCGAAGGATCAACAGGACTGTTGCCTCCTCCTGAGCCCTTCTTCTTACCATCTATCCACACACGCCGTATTGTCTCTCCTTCCGTGATATCAACATTTACCGTGAGGTATTCATATTCCCCGTTCGTATAACTTACTCTCCAAGCATTGTCACTACCGTAACATTTATTGGATATATAATAGGATACAGCATTCTGTGTTCCCTCTTCATTTATTGTCAGAGGGTCGTTATTGGCGTATGGCTGCATCTGGCTTCCCCACCCTGTCACACCGATACGAAATGAGAATCCTGTTTCTGGCATGGAAGTGATTTTCAGTGAATACACATTACTTCCGTATGCCGTGTTCGGAAGCATCTGATGATTACTTGGCACTTCGTATTTTCCCACCGTGCCGTTAACCATTTCTGCTGTAAGCAGATAGACATCTGCTGCTCTCATATTTGCTGACAATATTAGTAACAGCATAAGAATCCACAGACATTTAGTTGACTTTTTCATTAGTTTGAATTTTAGCTTTAATTTATTATTGTATATATGCTACATTATGTTATTAGTACTCTCTCTGTTTTTTACAGAGGTCTAAGTTATTAGCTTTTTATTATTTTCGGTTGCAAATGTATTAGAATTTTACTTGCTCTATCTATCCTTTTATGGAGAATATCGAGATAAGACAATGATAACGTTTGCATTAGTGTAACACTTACATATACATGATTGATAATAGAGTTTGCATTTGCCAACTTAAAAATCATTAATTTTAGGTATTTCGCAGATAATAAAAGCGCATTATATTTGCAGCGGAATATTAAAGAGAGAAATCCAAGAAAGAAATAGAGGATTACAAAAACATTGATGACTGACTAATCAAGTGAAGAAATTCAAGAAAAAATACATATCTACTGCATTAATTCTGATGTTCGCTACGATGGCTAAGGCTGACAATCTGAAAGGTAAGGTTGTGGATGCCGTAACCAACGAGGCGATTCCTTATGTCACGGTTACTATTACCGACAGCCGCGGCAGAAAGCATACTACAGTGAGCGATATGGCGGGAAACTTTTATATTAATAATGTAGAAGGCGGAAGGTATACCGTCAACGTGTCGTATCTCGGCTACTGCGACATATCGCAACAGTGCAACTGCTCTGCTGGCTGCACGGCGAACGTTACCGTCAAGCTGAAGCAGGACAACAAGATGCTTGGCGAGGTGGTGGTTACGGCGCATGAGTCGCAGGGCATCACCACATCATCGGTTATTGACCGCAAGGCTATCGAGCATCTGCAGCCGTCGAGCTTCACCGATCTCTTGTCGCTTTTGCCGGGAGGAACTACCCAGTTGCCCGACCTTACTAATGCCAACAGCATAAAACTGCGACAGGCTGGCTCGGGCGGAAGCAACTACGACGTGAGTTCGATGGGTACGGTTTTCATTACCGATGGTATTCCGATTAACAGCAACGCCAATATGCAGCTGGTGCAACAGGCTTCGAGCTCTACTTCTGGCGACCCGGATGCCGGGCGCAACCATACCACGAGCGGTGTGGATATGCGCAGCATTCCTACAGACAATATCGAGAGTGTGGAGGTTATCCGCGGTATTGCCCCGGTGGAATATGGCGATTTGACGAGTGGTGTGGTGCTTATCAAGCGCAAACTGAAGGCCACGCCGTTTGAGGCTCGCTTTAAGGCTGACTCTTACAGCAAATTGCTTTATGCCGGAAAGGGCATGCAGTTTGGTAGTTTTATAATGAATCTCGGTCTGGACTTTCTCGATGCGAAGTCGGACCCGCGTAACCCTATGAACAACTACAAACGGCTCACGGCTTCGGCAAGGTTGCAAGACACGTGGCGGCTCGGCTCTATGCAGTTGCGCTGGCGAAGCAACACGGACTATACGGGGTCGTTTGACGACGAGAAACACGACCCGGAAATTTTGAAACAGAAGGACGACAGTTATAAGTCGAGCTACAACCGACTGAGCATGTCTCACTCGCTATTGCTCACGCAAAAAAATGAATCGTTTCTTAAATCCCTCACTTTTGATGTCGCCGCCGCCTACGAATGGAGCCGCATTGAGCAGCAGAAGGCTATCAGTTTGAGTCGCGACATGGCGGCTTCTACTTCACTCGAAGAGGGAGAACACGACGGGGTGTATCTGCCTTACCAGTATTTATCTAATGTAATGGTGGACGGCAAACCGCTGAATCTCTATACTAAGTTGAAGGGATTGTTTGGCTTGACCACAGGGAAGCTCGTGCAGAGCATCACTGCCGGAGCGGAATGGAAAATGGACAAGAACTACGGAAGGGGACAGCAATATGACCCATCGCGACCTGTCTCACCGGGCACACCATACCGTCCGCGAATATACAGCCATATTCCTGCTATGCATCAGTTGAGTTTCTACTTGCAGGATAATCTGAAGATGTCTGTTGGCGAGAACTTGCTTACGGCTCAACTTGGCGTGAGGGGCAGTATGCTGGCTTATCTCGACCGACAATACGAAATGAGCGGCAAGGTTTATCTCGACCCGCGATTTAATGTGCAGTGGCAATTTCCGAAGTTCTCTATGGGCGATAAACTGATGACAATTGACATTAACGGCGGCTGGGGACGGCAGACTAAGTTCCCTACCCTTTTGCAGATTTACCCCGACAAGGTGTATACGGATCTTATCGAACTGAATTATTTTAATCTGAATCCTGACTACCGTCGGCTGTTTCTGAAAACGTATATCGACAACCCGACGAACTATGGGCTCAAGCCTGCACACAACGACAAATGGGAGGTGAGACTCGGAGCTACATGGGATGGCAACTCTGTGAGCGTAACGTATTTTCGCGAACAGATGAACGACGGATTCCGCACATCATCAGCGGTAAAGTCTTATGCTTATCGCGACTACGATGAGAGTTGTATAGACGGAAATTCGCTAAACAGCAAACCGTCGCTCGACAACCTGCCGTTTACTGACAAGAAGGTTCTTGGCTCGTATGGCATGACGACGAATGGGAGTAAGATGGTTAAGGAGGGACTGGAATGGCAGATTGCTACCAAGAGATTTGAAATAATCAAGACGAGGCTGACCGTAAACGGAGCATGGTTTAAGACGACTTATACGAACAGCGAACCGATGTTCCGCAGCAACACAACGGCAGTGGTGGACGGAACGCCCGTGAACGACTTATATATAGGATACTACGACAGTAGATCGGGAAGCATAAGGGAACAGTTTAACACGAATTTCATGGCGGATACTTATATTCCGCGACTTGCTCTATCGTTCTCGCTCACGGCAGAATGTATGTGGTACACCTCGTCGCAATCTATCCGCACCAACGGTGTGCCACTGAAATATATCGACAATAATGGCAATATCCATGACTATACGGAGGAATCGAAGAGTGACATGTATCTGCAATGGCTAGTAAACAAATACAGCGACTCTGTCTGGCTCCGCCAGAAGGTACCATTCTATATGTTCCTCAATCTGAAGGTTACAAAGGATTTCGGCAAGTGGATGAAGCTGGCTCTCTTCGTAAACCGAATGATTGACTATATGCCTGATTATACTACAAATAGCGGACTGAAGGTGAGAAGGACTTCTAAACCATATTTCGGAATGGAGGTAAATTTCAGTATTTAAAGCCTCTCCCCCAACCCCTCCCCAAGGGGAGGGGAGTAATTACTCAAGCTCTCTGTTCTGATAACTATCTCAGTTTCAGCTATCCCAGCTCTCACAACTCTCTCAACTCTCATATTAGTCTTATATGTCTTATTAGTCTCATTAACAATAAACAAAAAACAACAATATGAAACAATTAAAACTTTTTATGATGCTCATGCTCTGTATGATTGGCATGGCATCGTGTAGCGACGACAATGGTGATGGTGAAATCACTTACCCTCTGACAATTCAATTTGAACTGCCGGAAAAATACAACAACAGCAATATCAGTTCTGTTGACATAACACTCACGGAATTGAATTCACAGAAAAGTTTCACCAAAACCAATGTTAAAACAGATGGACTATTGGCAACCGTAAACGTTCCTATCGGATACTACAAGATGAATGCAAAGGCAAAGATGAATTATAACGATGAGGAGGGAAAGTCAGGCTCAACAGACATCATTGCCTACAAAGAAGGTATAACAGTAAGTGATGCACCACAATCCATATCTACACAAATGTTCTTTGACGAGAATAAGAATTCCATGGGTTTCGTCCTCGCCGAAATATTCTGTGCCGGATCGGCTAACAAAACGGGCAACTACTATTATGCCGACAAATATTTTGTTATCTACAACAATACCGACCACGTGCTCTATGCCGACTCGCTTGTTATTGCAGAGAGTGATTTCATGACTACAATGAAAGAAAATTATTCACCGGACATCATGGATACGGATATGGCTGTCGGTGCAATGTATATGATTCCGGGAACGGGACATGACGTGCCGGTTCAGCCGGGCGGCAAACTGCTCATCGCGGACAATGCCGTAAATCATACTATTGCCAACCCGAATTCATGGGACTTCACGGGGGCTGACTTTGAATGGTATGACGAATCTACTAATCCGCAGATTACCGACGTGAACAACCCTAACGTGCCTAATCTCGTAAAGATATACAGCAACTCTGTCACCGTGTGGAGTCCTCACACTCAGGGATTCAAGTCGTATGCCCTGGCAAGAATGCATGCAAGCAAAAAGGAATTCCTCTCTGACTATATGTATGACTATTCTTACCACATCGTGGGACTTACTGGCGAAGCTGACATGACGGGCAGCTCTTACCGTCTGCCGAACAGTTGGATTCTGGATGCCGTGAACATGAGTACTAAAGCTGGTTTTCAGTGGATTGTTACTTCGCCGGCTCTCGACCGCGGATTTACCTATAACTCTGATTTCAACTTCGACGATTCTCGTTTCGGGAAAAGCGTGCGTCGCAAGGTGACTTCAATGGTTGGTGAGCGTGCTATCCTACAGGACACAAACAATTCTACGGATGACTTCGAACCGAGAGTGAAGGCGGATCCATTCCATGTTTGGAAAAAATAGAGCTCTCTCCAACTCCCCCAAGGGGGAGAGAGCTGACTAACAAGAATAATTCTCCTGAGTTGTCTGATAAAATAAAAGAAACTGAATTATGAATCATAGATTTTCAATCCCAAGTTTTTTTAACTCTCTTCACCTTTGTCATGTCAGATGGGAGTTTTCTATCCCTCATTTGTCCTTCTCTTCCCCCCTTGGGGGGACTGAGGGGGGCTCCTTTTTCTCCCGTCTGACTGAGGGGGGCTTTGCCTGTCTCTTACTGTTGCTTTCCCCTTTGCAAGTTCATGCCGCCGACAGTATCCTATACAAGAAACTGGAGCATGAAGCAACACGCACGATATTTAAGAGCAATATGTTTGCTTCGCCGGCTCTTAGGAACATCATCAATGAACCCTCTATCTCAGAAATCGGTTTAAAGGGGATTTCTCAACCATCGGCGACTGCCCGAATCTCTCAACTCGGCACTGGGATGAGAGCTTTCAAGGTTGAGGCAACGAGTTTGCAACATCTTGGCAGCAACGACCTGGTATGGGGTAACGCCTCGTATGAGAACGGGAGGAAATATAGCGTGGTTTGGAATGAAACGAGCGATTTCTTTCAGCTCTACCCTTATGTGATGGGCGACCCAAAAGGTGGCAATATGAAATATGAAGAATATGAGCTTAATGGCGGATATTCCAAGCGGATTAAGGATATATTCTATGGTGTAGAACTGGGATATCGGGCTCTTTCGGAATACCGCGACCATGATCCTCGTCCTAATAATACCGTGGCTGACTTATACGGTTCTCTGTCTTTCGGATATGGTTTTTCCAAGAGATATGCTCTCGCCGTGAACATGGATGCAGGGAAGTACAAACAGACTAACGAACTGGCTTTTTATAATGAACTCGGTGCGCAGAAGGTGTTTCTTCTTACTGGCATTGCCAACGACTTCGCCCGTTTTTCGGGAAACAGCAACAATTCTTTTTATAAAGGGTACAACTTGGGCATTTCGCTCTCTCTCGCTCCAAGAAACGGCTACGGATGGATGGCGGACATAGGATATACGTTCACGCAGAGGGAAAGGATTCTTTCTGACCTTAACCGCATGCCGCTCAACAAGCTGAAGACGGACAGGTTCTCGGCATGCGTTGCTCTTATCCGTAAATGCTACGGGGTTAGAATCCATGGGGAATACTCCGACCGCAAGGGCTTCGACAATCTCTTTGGCGACCCGTCGGGCAGTGTTTACCCGCAAATCGGGACGAAAGAACAATATAATGGCTCTGTGGCTAATATTACGGCTGACGGATATTGGACGACAGAACTGCACAATGGTACGCTATGGAGTCTTGAACCAGGTGTAGGATTCTGTTCAATAAGTAACAAGCACAAGGACTCCGGAAACAGATTTGATTCTGACAATATTTTTTTCAAGCTAAAAGCCGAAATGGACCATATCTTCGGGAAGAACATGATTGGCATGAAAGCTAACGTTTGTCATCGATACAACATCAGTTCGGAAACAGACATCTACAATGCCTGCGACCCTTCGCTTACAACTACTATCCAGCAAATCGGAAAGTATTTCGACAAAGGCGAGACTTCTTTCGGCATCTCTGCCGAATACTCAAGACAAGTATGGGGCAACAAGGCTCTATCAATTGCCTTTGGTTGGCAACATGCCTTGTATCTCGACGGAGAGAACAACAACTGCTATGAAGCGAAATTTGCAATTATATTATAATTAGGAATTAGGAATTAGGAAAGAGGAATTATTACTCCTATTTGTCATAATGGTCCTATTCAGTCCTCCCCAGTCTTCCCAGCTCTCCAAACTCTCCAAGCTCTCCCAGCTCTCCCATTAAATAATAAAATCAAAATCAACAATATGAAAAAAAATCTATTTTTCTTTTCTGCCATACTTTTCTCCGTATCAGGTATGGCGCAGACTTTCTCTGGCGGCACCGGTTCTGCCACAGACCCTTATCTTATCAGCAACGTGAACGACCTGAAGGAGCTTAGCTCTATGGTAGACACTCCGGGAGAAGGCAACACGCAACAGACTTACGGCAAATTCTTCCGCCTTACTCAGGATATCACGGAGCCGTTTAAACAGATGATCGGCTTTGAGGGATATTTCAAGGGCGACTTCGACGGCGACGGACATTCTATCAATCTTGATATCGACATGCCGACGGATGACTACGTGGGACTCTTCGGAACAGTCAAGACGGGTGCCGTGCACGACCTCGCCGTAACGGGTTCTGTAGTGGGCAGAAGATACGTGGGGGCTATCGTGGCTAACCCTACTAATGAGGCTCAGCTATATAATCTTGCGAATTATGCCAATGTTTCGTCGCCTTACTCCAGCATTGCCTATGTGGGCGGTGTTATCGGCGGTATAATATCTCAAAGCGACGGGGCTCTGGGCGGAGCTACCGTTAGCAACTGTGCAAATTACGGAACTGTTTCTTGCGACGGCGGTGCCGTGGGCGGTGTGATTGGATATTCAGGACAAGCTGTAGGCAACTTGATTAATGATATTGCAAATTATGGATTTATCGAAAACAAGGGTTCTCAACGTGTGGGCGGAACTATCGGCAACCCTATGTGGAACGACAAGGTTCACCGCATTGCGAATTTCGGAACCATGAGCTGTGAGAACATCTCCGGGTGTATCGGAAACTCTAACCCTACTGACTTGGGAGAAATATTCTACGACAAGCAGTATGCCCACAACTCTATCGCCGTTACGGCTCAAGAGAAGAACACTGCAGAACTTACGGGCGAGCAGATGCAAAGTTCTCTTGGCAACGAATGGGTGTATGCCGACGGACTGCTGCCGCGACCTGCTATGGGGGGATTGGAGAATAGTGATATGGCTGTGCTCTATGCCACTCCTGTCTTGCTTGCTGAGGGCGATTGGCTCGGACAGGTTACCAAGGACTTCAAAGTGTCTATGGGTAATTCGTCTTACGGAACGGTAACATGGACAGCAAAAAATGATATTGTAGAAATTCTAAGCGACGGAACGGTTAAGATTAAGGGCAACGGAACGGAAGTGCTCACTGCTACGCTCGGTAGTGCTTCAAGAAGTATCAGCTTGAACATCGGTGAAGCTACTGGCATCAACGAGGTTATATCTGACAGAATGACTGATGATTCTTGGTTTAATATCTGCGGAGAGAAGGTTTCTACTCCTTCACACGGTATATTTATTCATAAAGGTAAGAAAGTTATCGTAAGATGAAAAGGTTTTTATTATCTGTAATGATGACTATTACGGCTGTCAAAATGTTTGCCGTACCCGCTAATCCGCGTCCGTTTGTCTACACGCAACCTGATGGTTCGCGTATTACACTCTCGCTCATGGGCGACGAATATGCCCACTCTTATGTTGATGGGAATGGATTTGCCGTAACGATTAAAGAAGACGGTTTTGTGGCAAGATTGACGGAAAACGCTGGACCTCTTTTGAGGGAAAGGCGCAAAGCGGCTCTGAACGAGAGAACAAGACTTATGGGGCATTTGAAAAGTACAATAAATATGGCTCCAGGCAAGGACTCTCACGGACTAATTATCCTCGCGAATTTCGATGATCTGAAATTCAACAACACAAGAGAGGAGATTTACAACCTGATGAACCAGCAGGACTACAACAAGAACGGGGCTACAGGCTCGGCTCGTGATTATTTCGTGGCGCAGTCTATGGGACAGTTTGAACCTACCTTCGATGTGGTCGGTCCGGTGGATTTGGAAATGCCTTATCGTTATTATGGAGCTAACAATGCCAAAGGCAGCGACAAAAACGCAGGTGTGATGATTTTCTCTGCCGTACAGAAGGCTGCAGAACAAGGATTGGTAAATCTCGACGATTATGATGCCGACAAGGACGGTATCGTGGATATGGTCTACGTGATTTATGCCGGACTCGGCGAAGCTGACGGTGGCGATGCCAATACGGTGTGGCCTCACATGTGGAATCTGCAGGCGAACTCGCAGTTTGCATATCAGCAGATTCAAGGAAAACGTGTTGGACTTTATGCCTGTTCGGCGGAATACCGCACGGACCAGTCTTCTGCCGAAGGGAAATCCTTTAGCGGCATCGGTACATTCTGCCATGAATACGGTCATTGCCTCGGTCTGCCGGATATCTACGACGTAACGTATAGCGGCGGCTATGGCATGGCATCATGGGACATCATGTCGAGCGGTTCGTATCTGAACAACGGCAACACTCCCCCATCCTACAGTGCCTTTGAGCGTTACAGCGTGGGATGGCTAAACTACGACGACGCTACCGTGGAGCGAGACTACGTGCTCTCCCCTCTTGCCGAGTCGAACCATGCCGTGCGACTCTCTTCGCCTACTAATCCCGATGAGTATTTCATCCTCGAAAACCGTCAACAGAATGGATGGGATGCCTACTTGCCGGCTCGCGGACTGATGATTACACATATCGACTACGACGAACAGGTGTGGAATCAAAATGCCGTAAATGCTGATCCAAAGCACCAACACGTGATGATGATGGCAGCAGACAACAGTTGGGCGAAGTCTACCATTAGCGGCGATCTCTTTCCTGGTCTGCTTAACAACACCTCATTTACGGATTTTTCTAAGCCAAGTTCCTTGTTATGGGACGGCACCCCTCTTAGCAAGCCCGTAACCGGCATCCGTATGGACGGAACGGATATTTCATTTCATGTTGGTATCGACGCAAGCGGAATAATGTCGCCTTACTTCGAAGACGATTCACACGGACAAGACATAAAGACATTCTCTATTGACGGTAAACTTATAGAAAGGCAAGCAAAGGGATTTGTTATAGAAAATGGAGTGAAGAGAATAAAATAATGCATTTATCAGAATAGAATAGTGCATTCATCTTTTATCTATATAATAAGGTGTAATTCCAAACTTGAATAAAATATCATAAAACCTTTCTTGTTTTACGAATAAAATACTAATTTTGCAGCCGATAAACAATCGCGGGTATTCGTATCACTCGCTAAAAACAAAACAACATTATGATAAAAATCACATTTCCAGACGGATCTGTTCGTGAGTATGAACAGGGCGTAACTGGCTTGCAGATTGCAGAAAGCATTTCGCCTGCTTTGGCTCGCAACGTATTGGCTTGCGGCGTAAATGGCGAAACAGTAGAGTTGAACCGTCCTATCAACGAGGATGCAAATGTAACATTGTACAAGTGGGAAGACGAGGAAGGTAAGCATGCCTTCTGGCATACATCTGCACACTTGCTGGCTGAGGCTCTCCAGGAGTTGTACCCTGGCATTCAGTTCGGATTCGGTCCGGCTGTAGAAAACGGTTTCTTCTATGATGTCATGCCGGCTGACGGCACAATCATCAAGGAGAGCGATTTCGAGAAGATTGAAAAGAAGATGAAGGAACTCGCTTCTAAAGACGAACCGCTCGTTCGCAAGGAAGTGTCAAAGGCTGATGCCTTGAAGGAGTTCCGTGCCGACGGTCAGGAGTACAAGTGCGAGCATATCGAACAGGATCTTGAAGACGGTACCATCACTACCTATACACAGGGATCGTTTACAGACCTCTGTAAAGGTCCTCACCTCATGAGCACTGGCGCTATCAAGGCTATCAAGATTACAAGCGTTGCCGGTGCTTTCTGGCGTGGCGATGCAAAGCGCGAGCAGATGACTCGTATCTATGGTATCACCTTCCCAAAGAAGAAGATGCTCGACGAATATCTCACTATGCTCGAGGAGGCTAAGAAGCGCGACCACCGCAAGATTGGTAAGGAGATGGAGCTCTTTATGTTCTCTGAGCGTGTTGGTAAAGGTCTGCCTATCTGGTTGCCAAAGGGCACACAGTTGCGTCTGCGCTTGCAGGAACTGTTGCGCAGTCTCTTGAAGCCATACAACTATCAGGAGGTTATCACTCCGGGTATCGGAGGCAAGAGTCTTTATGTTACTTCGGGCCACTATGCTCACTACGGCAAGGATGCTTTCCAGCCTATCCACACTCCTGAGGAGGACGAGGAATATATGCTGAAGCCGATGAACTGTCCTCACCACTGCGAGATTTATGCCCGCAAACCACGTTCTTACAAGGATCTGCCTCTGCGTATAGCAGAGTTCGGAACTGTATTCCGTTATGAGAAGAGCGGTGAGCTTCACGGACTTACTCGTGTGCGCACATTCACTCAGGACGATGCTCATATCTTCGTTCGTCAGGACCAAGTGAAGGCTGAGTTCGAGAATGTTATCGACGTTATTCTCAAGGTGTTCAAGATTTTCGGTTTCAACAACTACGAGGCTCAGATTTCTCTCCGCGACCCTAAGGATACAGAGAAGTATATCGGTAGCGACGAGATTTGGGAAGAGAGTCAGAACGCTATCCGCGAGGCTTGCAAGGAGAAAGGTCTTAACTGCCGCGAGGAAGAGGGCGAGGCTGCATTCTATGGTCCTAAGCTCGACTTCATGGTTAAGGATGCTATCGGTCGTCGTTGGCAGCTGGGAACAATTCAGGTGGACTACAACCTGCCGGAGCGTTTCAAACTGGAATATACTGCCGAGGACAACTCGAAGAAGACTCCTGTTATGATTCACCGTGCACCGTTCGGTTCTTTGGAGCGCTTCACCGCCGTTCTCATCGAGCACACCGCAGGTCACTTCCCATTGTGGCTCACACCTGATCAGGTTGCTATCCTGCCTATATCTGAGAAGTATAACGAGTATGCACAGCAGCTCGCCAAATATTTCGACGCTCAGGGCGTGCGTGCAAAGATTGACGACCGCAACGAGAAGATTGGTCGTAAGATTCGCGACAACGAGATGAAGCGTATCCCGTATATGCTTGTCGTTGGCGAGAAGGAACAAGCCGACGGTACTGTTGCCGTGCGTAAGCAGGGCGGCGGCGACCAGGGCGTTATGACTAAGGAAGACTTCGCTAAGAAGATTAACGATGAGGTTAAAGAAATGCTCAAAGCACTGAATGATTAAAATTGAAAGATTCAAGAATTGAAGAATTGAAAATTCAAGAATTCAAAGATTCTAAAATAAAAGGGATGACTTACGGATTTTATTCCGTAAGTCATCTTTTTTTATAAAACTGACATATATATATTATTCCTCAATATATCGTATAAATAAAAATAATGAGTAACTTTGCAACCGTAAAATGGATTCAGGAAAATAAAAGAAATGGGTATCAGTATAAATAAAGGCAAAAAGGAAATCGACATGCTTCACGGACCATTGCTGATGAAGATTCTTATTTTTGCCCTACCACTCGCCGCAAGCAGTTTGATGCAGCAGCTGTTCAATTCAGTTGATGTTGCCGTAGTGGGACATTTTGCCAACAAGGAGGCTCTTGCCGCCGTGGGAAGTAACGCCCCGGTGATAAATCTTCTCATCAATCTGTTTATGGGTATTTCGATGGGTGCCAACGTTATCATCTCAAACCACATCGGACAGAATGACAGCAAGAGTATTAAGGATGCGATACATACTGTGGCTCTGGTGTCCGTGGGAAGCGGCATATTCCTAATGTTGCTCGGTATCATCGTGGCGCGACCTATACTGGAACTTATCGACACGCCAGACAGCGTGTTGAGTCTTGCAGTGGTCTATCTCAGAATTTATTTCTGCGGCATACCGTTTTTCATGGTGTTCAACTTTGCCTCGGCTATTCTGCGAAGCATGGGCGACACAAGGCGCCCATTATATATATTGCTCATTGCAGGAACCGTAAATACCGTTCTTAACCTCTTCTTCGTTATTTGTCTGCACATGAGCGTGGCTGGCGTGGCTATTGCCACTTGCATATCAAACGTTATAAGTGCAACACTTATCGTCAGAATATTGCTTCACGAGGAGGAGCCTTACAGACTGGACTTCAAAGGTATGAGGATAAAATGGACTGAGCTGAAAAGGATGCTACAGATTGGAGTGCCGGCAGGAATACAGGGCATGATATTCTCGTTTTCAAACGTACTCATGCAGTCGGCTATCAACGGCTATGGAGCTGCAGCAATCGCCGGTTCGGCAGCATCACTCAACTTTGAGTCATACTGCTACTTCCTTGTCGTAGCCTTCGACGGTGCTGCAATAAGTTTTATCGGACAAAACTATGGAGCGGGTTACAACGACCGAGTGAAACGTGTGTTCTGGATTTGCATGGGCTTGGGCTTTGCCGCCTGTTTGGTGAGCAATCTGCTAATCACATGGCAGCACATACCCTGTCTTAGTCTTTTCTCAACCGACCCTGAAGTTTTGAAATTCGGTTCAACTCGTATCTTCGTTGCCCTTGCCACCCAGTCTATCGCCTGTCTGTATGAGATTCCAGGAGCCTCATTAAGAGGAATGGGAAAGTCGATGCTTCCTACACTTATCACGATATTCGGAACCTGTCTGCTGAGAATTGTATGGATTTTCGGTGTAGCAGAACATTTCAAGAGCTTCAAGGTGCTAATGATGGCTTATCCTGTGTCATGGACTCTCACCGGAATAATGATGAGCATCACGTTCTGGATATTCGTGAAGAAAAAATTAAGAATGAAGAATGAAGAATGAAGAATGATAGTTACTCCTATTTGTCTTATATCTCCCAGTTCTCCCAAAACTCCCAGTTCTCCCATAAAAAAAACAAAAGAAAAACAATGCCACAAATAAAGACCCTATACGTTAGCGACATGGACGGCACCTTGCTAAATCAGTCGTCCGTCCTGTCTGAAACGACAATAAAAAAACTGAATTCGCTGATAGAGCGCGGTGCTATGTTTACAGTAGCCACAGCACGCACACCAGCCACCGTGGTTGATTTGATGAAACGAGTAAATGTCAACCTGCCATTTATCGTAATGGCAGGCTGCGCCATGTGGGACAATAAAAAACAGGAATATGCTTCGGCAAGAACAATCTGTCGAAACGACATCCAGAAGTTTATCAACATCTTTGAACACCACGGCAATACCCCGTTCTTGTATTATAAACACGGCAACCAGATTATTGTCCGCCACAGCAACCATCTGTCTGAAGATGAGCATGAGTTTATAGACCCAAGAGTAACTGGTCCACTAAAGAAACTCATTACAACAGACAAGCTGTCGGCAGAGGATTCTACCGACGAGTTGATGCTTATCTTCAGTATGGGAAAGTTCCGTGACCTGAGGGCAATCGCCGACGATATCGACAGCGAGGGAATAAGTTGCACATACAACTGCTACCACGATATCTTTAATGACGAATTGGGATTTATCGACCTCTACACCCGTGGTACAACAAAAGCAGAAGCCATTAAAGAACTTGCCGCAAAAGTGGGAGCAGAACGGATTGTAGTGTTCGGCGACAACCTCAACGACATTCCGATGATGCAGATTGCCGACCATAGCGTTGCCGTGGAGAATGCCTACGACGAGGTAAAGGCGGCAAGTGATGAGGTTATCGGCACGAACGAAGACGACAGTGTGGTGAAATGGATTGAGGCAGACTTCAACAATCTATCCAATTCGAAATAATCTGTTTGCCAACGGGAGTCAAGACACTCTCGGGATGAAACTGCACCCCACGAACATCCAACTCACGATGGCGAAGCGACATTATCTCCCCATCAGGACTCTCCGACGTTACTTCAAGACATGAGGGCAGAGTACTTCTGTCTACCACCCAACTGTGGTAACGCCCTACTTCAAACTCCTTTGGCAAACCATTGAATAATATATCGTCTGCCACGACCCTACACGGAGTGGCAACACCATGATATACATTCTGCAAATTGCGCAACGTACCGCCAAAGACTTCGGCTATCGCCTGATGCCCAAGACACACACCAAGCAGGGGCTTCTTTCCTGCATACGCCTTTATAACATTGAGCAAGAGTCCAGCTTCGCTCGGTATTCCCGGACCGGGACTTAGCAATATCTTGTCGTAACAGGATAAATCTTCTATTTTAAACTTGTCGTTGCGAACGACATCAACTTCAACATTCAAGCTGCGTACGAGATGTACGAGATTATAAGTAAAGCTGTCGTAATTATCTATAACTGCAATTTTCATGATTTTTATTTTTTTATTGGAGAATTGGGAGTTCTGGGAGTAATAAGACGGATAAGACTAATAAGACGGATATGAATAACAGTAACTCTTAATTCCTAATTCCTCTTTCCTAATTCCTCTTTCCTAATTCCTCTTTCCTAATTCCTAATTCTATTAATCGCTTCTCTCAAAGCCC
>ERZ808240.1442-NODE-1442-length-29502-cov-14.357558_pt1 | contig 29502 bp, 25 predicted proteins | sample MGYA00521084_ERZ808240 | MGnify/ENA primary metagenome ERZ808240 (study PRJEB31516, sample SAMN03275571) | gut metagenome | biome: mammalia-associated habitat; material: feces | host: Papio cynocephalus | place: Kenya | collected 2012-08-06 ... | reverse complement strand
CCCCCCATGGAAAAAAGTTAGGTCATAATGTTACAAAAATGCTTGACCAGAACAAGGAGCAGCATCTTGACAGAGGTGTTGCAGAGATTACGGAATACTGTAAACAGAATCGGCTGGAACTGGAACGTATTTATACAGACCAACAGACAGGAAAAAATTTTAACAGACCACGGTATCAGGTTCTTAAAGAGGATGTTCTTCGCTCTGGAGACGAACTTATTATCACGGAGGTTGACCGACTGGGAAGGAACAAGCAGGATACGTTAAAAGAGTTGCAGTATTTTAAAGATAATAACATCCGGGTCAAGATTCTCGAATTGCCTACAACTTTGATGGATTATTCCAAACTTGATAATTCCATGGCTCAAATGCTTATGGAAACGGTTAACAACATGCTTATCGAATTGTATGCTGCTATGGCTCAATCTGAGATAGAGAAAAAAGAGAAACGTCAACGCGAGGGAATCCGAGCGAAAAAAGAACGGGGGGAATGGAGTGATTATGGGCGTCCGGCACTATTGTCCAAAGAAGATTTCAGAGAGGAATATCAAAAAGTTCTGTTAGGGGAAATTCGTCCGTTTGAACTTATGAGAAAACTTAATATTTCGAAAAGTACGTATTATCGCTATGTGTCGATGGTTGAGGAAAAATGAAACAGGATGGGGCTAATTGTCGCCTCATCCTGTTAAGCGTCTAATCTTCTGAGTAATCGCAATTAGAACATACCCACTCATAGCCATCCCAGTGTAAAGAAGCATCACATTCAGGACATGGTATTGTTTCTTCATCGTCCTCAACTAATTCTCCAGCACAGTAAGGGCAATGTGAATATTCTGATTCATCATATACATTGTGCAATCTGGACACATTTGCATAGTACCACCGCCTTCTTTTTTATAGCCTTAACAAACATCTTCGCTGTTGCCTTCTTTTTTTTGTAAAGAAAAGGCAGCTTATTTTTTTGCAGGGAACGCGGATATTGAGCATTTTTTATCCGATTTGTAATACATAACTTGAACCGTTTCTCCATTGGTCGTTTTCCCATTGTAATAGTAATCTGGTGATTTGGCGGTTCCAATGCTCCCTTCAAATCCAGCTTCTATACATTTATTTACATAATCTTCAAAGAAATCATATGTAACGTCTTCTATTTCAGCAGAAATAAATTCACTTGATTGCGGAAGATTATATTCCTTTTCTGGCTCAGGTAAAATTTTTCCGACCCCTTTACCGGCCATTTCCCACTTGGATAAATCTTCCTTATTTGCATTATCGACGGCCTTTGTAGAATTTTTTTCGGTTTTCGTTTGCTCCTTTGTGTCAGAACTTCCGCAAGCAACAAGGCATAACATAAAAACGGAACTTAACAATAACACCAAAATCTTTTTCATGGTAGTTTTCTCCTTTCAATTTTCGGGGTGGCTTGGTGCCACCGAGTTGTTTTATTTAAGTATACAACAGGTGATATGTTTTATCAACTATTTTTGATTTGTTGTCTAAAATCAGATAATGAATCGGTCTTAGCAAAAAAATGGCATGAAGCCAAAACGAATTCATGCCATTTTTTGTGCTCTTAGTTGAATTCAACAAGCGGTGTAGGCTCGTTGTTAATACAACTAACAAAAAGTTTCTGACGTAAACATTGAAAATTGCATACGAGGGTTTGCCAAATTATGAGCTCTGCCATTGCTGGTGAATTTTCCAATAGCGAGCTTGCAGTTGCCAATTCATTATAAATGAAATTAATCAACGGCTCGATAAGATGCGTGGGTAGCAGTAGGCGATACGGCAAGATTCTTTCTGCCAAATCTGTGACGTCATCGTTGCAAGCATCAAAAATAAAATTCTCAATTTCATAACAAGCAGTGCTCAAAAGCAAATGTTGCATTTGCTATTATTACCTCCTTCTTTCTTTATTTTTTGTAATAATTATATAATGACAAGGTATATAAAAGTAGTATTGAAGTCAAAAAAAGGTGTAAAAAATAAAGCAAAAAATCCGAAAGGTTTATTACCTTTCGGATTTGGTTATTATTTACGGATACTATTGCAAACGTACTTTTCAAGCGATTTTCGATGTATATGCCAACATCTAGTTCCGGTTCTGAAAGCGTCAAGCTTACCTTCCTTAATTAAACGATATACTGTATTCAGACCAACATGTAAAACCTCTGCCACTTCATTAACTGACATTATTTCGTTCTCTGACTCAAACAATTCTTTTACCTCCTTTAATTTTGATTGATTTACTTTAATGTTCGACAATCTTGTTAACAATCAGTTTGCCTTAGATGAATCTCTAAATATTAAAATATGAGTAAAATCAGGTTGTGGGCTTGTAAAAAAGAAAATGTGGACGAATACATTGAAAGGTTACGAAATCTTATAATGGTCTCATAAATTAAGACACTGAACGCGACATTTCTTAATGAATCTGATATACTATAACCAACAAATGAAAGAAGGTACTTACTGTGAAAGAAAGTAGAGGACGGCCAACAAATGGCGTACTTTAATAAGCTGTCTTATGGCAGCCTTTGAAAAATTATTATTTTAAAAAGCTAAGAAACTAATTGCGATTCAGAAAGAAGTCCTTCTCTGATAAGCAGTTTCTTAGCCTGTTTGATAGCCTTTTCCTTCTGCTTTTCTTTCAAAGGTTCAGGCATATCAGTCTTGTATAAATCGGTCGGATTCCACGCTTCACCAGTAGACAGCATATGATAGATAGCGGTAAGAATCATCCGGGCGATAGCAATAATGGCACGTTTTTTACCACGACGTTTTGTAATGCGTTCATATTTTTGCTTGTAATAAGGAGATTTATCAGATTTCACGGCTGCATGGGCAACTTGTACCAATGCAGGTTTGAGGTAAACACCGGCACGTGTTATTCTGACAGATTTCTTCTTACCAGCAGATTCATTGTTGCCGGGAGTAAGTCCTGCCCAACAGCATAAACGTTTGGAGTTTGAAAACGGAGTCATATCGGTACCAATTTCAGAGATAACAGTAATTGCACTGTTACGATCAACACCTGGAATGGTACACAGTAACTGGACAGCATTTTCATATGGAGTAATCAGGGAATCAAGCATAGTGTCTATATCATTTATCGTAGATGTGATATAATCCAGATGTGCACGGACAAGGCGCATGCGATATTTTTGGAAATCAGTCATCTGATAACCTTCGATGGATTCAATGACACTGTCAGACTTCTTCTTTAAGGAGCGGAGTAGTCTGGACGCTATTTCTTCGTGGTTAATGGAATTGTCAGGTTGTTCTATCAGGTAATCGATAACAGATGTAGCTGATTTTCCAAAGATATCGGAAACTACGGAATCTAATGCAACATTACAGACAGTAAGTGCATTCTGATATCTGTTTTTTTCGCTGGTACGACAGGAAGTCAGTTTGTAACGATATCTTGTGAATTCCCGCAGGATGCGAATTGGTTTACAGGGGATATAGCTTCCCGGAACCAGACCTAATCGAAACAAATCCCCAATCCATTTGGAATCTTTCGTATCATCCTTATTGCCTTTGACTGCTTTTACCCATTTGGGATTGGCAATAGTGACGTTGATATCGTTCTCCAAAAGATTGAATACAGGAATCCAGTATTTACCAGTAGATTCCATACAGACATCCCGACATTTGTTTTCAATTAGCCAACTTTTAAATTGCAGGATAGAATTGTTGAAGGTGGAGAAACACTTCTTTTGGTAGGAAGGTTCTACTCCGGAAGTGGTTTTAATGATTGTGGCAACGAGAAAAGATTTGTGAACATCGACACCACAGCAGGTTTGATAAACAACTTTCATGGTCAAAACTCCTTTCAAAGTGAGATAAAGAAGCCATTGACTGTTCCACCACACATTTAACAGAGAAGTTAAAACAATTTTTACTGTACGGTCTAAAAGAGCCACTTATTTGTGCTTGAAAGATGAAACTTACACTGATTATTATGCTGTCTAAAACCGAAGAAAGTCTTTACGACTCACCTCCCCGTGCTTTGTAGTATAGCTTCTTTAACCATTATTTTATCAGCATCGTGGGAAATTGGAAGACTTTCATTACTATTTGTGCCGCCAACTGAAAGGCGGCGGAATGGAGATTATTATGTCCAGATCAAGAAGAAATTTCAGTGCTGAATTTAAAACAAACCTCGTACTTCAGCTGCTTAAAGGAGAAAAAGAACTTAATGTCCTTGCTGTTGAAAACGATATTCAACCAAATCTCCTGCGCAACTGGAAGAAAGAATTCCTTGCTAATGCTTCTCTCGCTTTCGATAATAAGCGGGAAGATAATCTCCGGGAAAAACTTGTCGAAGAACGCAAGGAAAAAGCCGAATACGCTAAAAAGGTCGGTCAACTTACCATGCAGGTTGACTGGCTCAAAAAAAAATCTGAAGAAGTTATCGGACCTGACTACGAGAGTAAATTTAGTCCGAAACCTTTCGACGACTAAGGAACTGCCGGTTTCTACAGGAGCAAAACTACTCGGAATCAACCGTACCAGCGTATATTATGGCGGCATCCCCGTTTCAGAGGAAGAACTGGAATGCAAAGCTATCATTGACCATCTGCATACGGATAATCCTACCTGGGGAGCCCGTCAGATGTCTGCTCAACTTAAACTGCGCGGATATCAGGTTGGTCGCCGTAAAGCAGGCAGATATATGCGTGAAATGGACATTTCACCGATTTATCCAAAGATGAATCTGTCTAAGCGCATGAAGCAGGCAAAAGTCTGTCCGTATCTGCTTCGTAATGCAGTCATAGACCGTCCCAATCAGGCATGGTCGATTGACATTACATACATTCCAATGAAGCATGGATTTCTTTACCTGACAGCCATTATCGACTGGTACAGCCGTTGTATCGTTGGCTGGGATGTTGATGATACTCTGGATACCACTATGGTCATCAACGCCTGTAAAAAAGCATTTAAAGTAGCTAAGCCGTTAATCATCAACTCGGATCAGGGCAGCCAGTTTACCAGCGACAAATACATCGACTTTATTCGTAATAACGGAATCCGGCAAAGCATGGATGGCAAAAGTCGATGGGCAGATAATATCATGATTGAACGCTGGTTCCGCAGCTTCAAGTATGAGGAAGCATATCTCACGGAGTATGCTAATCTCAAGGAAGCAAGAGAAGCCATCGGAAGGTATATCTACACCTATAACTTTGAAAGATGCCATCAGTCCATTGGGAACAAACGGCCTGCCGAGATATACTATCCGGTAATGCTTCTGGATGCAGCTAGAGCGGCCGCATAATATAAAAATCCGGGAAATGCTTCACACATTTTCCATGTAACTCGTCAACATATCAGTTCATTATAAAAATATCAAATTTTTGTCTTGACAACTGAGCCATTATATGGGTGAGTTTATTGAAATAGCACTTATAGTGACCGATATTTTTTCAAGAATATATGTTAAATATAAGGGGGCAAATCTAGATGATGTTTTTAAAATATCGAGTACAAAAGGTTATGATTACAAAGTTCGATTGGGGTTTTTGGCGGTTGATTTATTTCATGAAAAGTATGGAGCGTTAAGTTGTGATGAAATAAGAGATTGTATTGACAATGTATATGGAATCTTAGATAAATATGGCTATGATCCGTTTTATAGAGCAAAGATTGTTTTTGAAACATTTCTTATTGATTTGGTATATTCAATTTGGAATAATTATGATAGTAAAAGTATGCGGAATTATTTTGCTGAATGTATTATATGGTTTCTAGTAGCGAACACGTGTGAAGGTAAAACAATAGAGTGAACGATCGACGGTATTAAAATGAGGGGAGTCGTAACTATTTGATATTGGACGTAAACGCTCCATAGTCCCTACATTGTCATCCCTCCATTTCTGCGCAACAATAGTCTAAACAACAAATCAATTCGTCTAAAAAGTTTAGTTTTTGATTTTTGGGACTGCAATGGAGCAAAAGACTATGGAAATAGAAACGACTACAGTGGCACGCCGGTACCGGCTGATGGAATGGGCCAACTAGATACGTGACTGCCAGTCGCGTCCCGATGGAATGTCGGTCGATGAATGGTGTCATACACATGATATCTCTAAGACGAATTATTATTACCGGCTTTCGCAAGTCCGTAAAGCCTGTCTGGATCAAATGTAGAAAAAACCGGCACATCAAAACATTGTTCCTGTGCAGGTGGAACAGTTACAGAAAGAAACACTGTCGACAGATCCATCATTGGAAATGATCATAAACGGAATTACACTTCACATAACAGAATCTACTTCCGAGGAATTGCTGAAAAAATGTTACGGGTGGTTGCCGATGTTAAATGACGCTTCCTGTTTTAAACAGGTTTATATTGTGACATGGTACACCGACTTGAGATTTGGGATTGACCGGTTGGCGGCTCTGGTTCAAAGTTATCTTGGTGATCATTGTTTCGAGCCGGATACAATATAGCTTTTCTGCGGACGCAAAACAGACCGTATCAAAGGACTGCTCTGGGAAAATGACGGCTATCTTCTTTTGTATAAACGTCGTGAAGCAGGCAGTTTTCAATGGTCGCGAACAGAATCTGAAGTCCGCGGATTAACATAGCAGCAGTTCCGATGTCTGATGGAAGGACTGACAATCACCCCGAAAAAAGCCGTATGAAACGTAACACATCCTGAGCTTTTTGCCTGATCTTTTGTGCAAAACAGAGAAAAATTTCCTGTGTTTTCTATCTCGCTCTTTCTGCGAACAACAGGGAAGACAGGCACGATAATCCGCTTTCTGACATGGCTCTCGGCACATCTGCGATACAAAACTCCAGTTTCTTTTTTGGGGTGTCTTAAAGCGGTGCCTCTCCGGGATATTTTAAAGCGATACATCCCTAGGCAAAATGACGAAAAAGGCGAAAAAACGGATTCGCAAAATCGTGAGAATCTGTTATAATAGTTCTTAGAAAGAGGTGCAGAAAATGAATGATTTAATTGAACTTAAACTGATAACAAGAGAAGATGCTGAATGTCTGCATAAACTGCAGATAGAAGCGTTTATGCCCTTATATGAAAAATATCAGGATGATGCTGCAAGTCCGGCGAAAGAAAGTCTTGAAACAATAACGAAAAAGATAGTTGACGATAATTCGGATTTCTATTTTATTTTGTTTAATGGTGAGAAAGCTGGAGCTGTAAGAGTTAAATGGCATAAAGGGAAAAAAGTACACGAGAATGTAAATTGGATATCTCCTATTTTTGTTATTCCAAAGTTTCAAAATAAAGGAATTGCCAGTAATGTAATCAAACAATTATTTGATATTTATCCGAAGACAATAGAATGGTGGTTATCTACTATCAAGCAGGAAGAGAAAAATTGTCATTTGTATGAAAAATGTGGATTTGTTCGAACTGGAGATGAAATAGTTGTTAATGAAAATATGACATTAGTTTTTTATGTAAAGAGTTATATTAAGGTGAGGAGATTTAGGGAAGAGGATGCCAAAGAGGTCAGAAATCTTATTGTCAGGAATTTCTTAGAGGTTAACAGTAAAGATTATGGCATATCAGCAATGGAGAAACTTGCAAAGGTTTACGATGTGGAAAAGGTTCTGAATGTGGCAAGTTATGCACATATGTACGTCTTTGAATTTGATGGAAAAATAGTTGGAACAGGTTCTATCTCGAGTTTTTTTGGAAGCGAAACAGAAAGTATACTTTTGTCCATTTTTGTCCTTCCGGAATTTCATGGAAAGGGTGTTGGAAGAAAAATCATAAATACACTAGAAACGGATGAATTTTATGTAAGAGCAAGCAGAATTGAGATACCAGCATCTATTACAGCAACGGAATTTTATAGAAAATTTGGATATGATTACAAAAATGGTGTTAAGGAATTGGATGATGAACACCATTACAGATTGGAAAAATTTAAGGAGGCAGGCTTGAAATAACAACAGATAATCAATTGTTTTTATTTATTCTTGCAGAAGCGTTAGTTCCTATGTTAGGATACTATTTAAGGAAAGTACCTATGACAGGGCGTTAAGCGTCCGGGGGACGCTTGTTTAGCACCGCCGAAACGAAGTGTAGACGTGGCGCCGATGGCGGTTTATGACATCATGTAGATTTTCATTGGAATATTAGCTTTGCTGATAACTATTGTGTAAAAATTTAGTTGTACCCCCCTGACCTAATGAGTTATAATCTTACTAGGAAGCGAGGTACATTATATTGAATCAAAATTGTGAACCGGAATTCAAGAAATTTGTCCGTCTCCATCTTGAAGAGGGAAGACCCACAGAGGTGTTGCTGAAGAATGTTAAAATAATGAAGAAGCCAAAGCTGAATATGATTACATGATTAGATTTGATAGTAAAGAGTATATTAATAAATAATATTTCTTGGAAAGTGAGGACACTATGGAACTTGAAATAAGCGTAGAAGATTTGTTAAACAAAAGAAAAATTGAATCAGACCGCATAGAGTTTAAAACAGGATGGAACCCGGATGACATCTATCATAGTGTCTGTGCATTTGCAAATGATTACAACAATGATGGTGGTGGATATATTGCTGTCGGTGTTGAAGAAAAAAATGGAGTGGCCGTCCGTCCGGTAAAAGGAATTCCGGAGTACATGTTGGATGAAATTCAAAAAGAAATGCTCAGCTACAACAATATGATCTCTCCCCCATATTTTCCGAAAGCGATTCCGTTGGAAGTTGACGGAAAATGGATTCTTGTTATTGTGGCGAGAACTGGACAGCAACGTCCTTACAAATCTCCAGAACATGTTACCGGTAAAAAGGACAAGAAGTACAATTATTATATTCGCTATCTAACCAATTCTGTGAAGGCAAATTCTGAGCAGGAGAGGGAATTGATTAACATGTCAGATCAGACTCCTTATGATTGCAGAGCAAATCATAAGGCTGTTTTTGATGACATTTCACCTGTCCTTTTGGAAGATCATTTGAGAAAAACAGGTAGTAAATTAGCAAAGCAGGTTAAAGAACGAGGCGTAGAGGAGATATTAGAAGATATGCAGTTGCTGATAGGACCGCCGGAACTACGATATATTCAAAATGTGGCAATCATGATGTTTTGTGAGCATCCGGACCGGTTTTTTCCATACACCTATGTTCAGATGACGTCATTTCCGCAGGGGAGTGTAGAAAATCCAAGTGTTAGTGAGGATTTTCCTAATATCACAGGCTCTGTACCACAGATGATTCAGGCAACAATGGAAAGATTTCGAAATCTTTTTATACGAGAAAAAGTAATCAAGGTTCCAAATCAGATGGAGGCTTTGCGAATTAAGAATTATCCGTATCAGGCAATTGAAGAGGCTGTTGTTAATGCTTTTTACCATAGAGATTATATGTCTTGTGAGCCTGTAACAATAGAGATAGAGCCGGATTGCATTAATATTATGAATTTCCCGGGAATTGACCGGTCTATTTCCGAAAAGACGATAGCAGAAGGTAAGAGATTTGTTTCAAGATACTATCGTAACAGAAGATTGGGAGAATTTTTGAAAGAATTGGATTTGTCAGAAGGTCATTCCTCTGGGATTCCGACAATACAAGAAGAACTGGAAAAGAATGGTTCTCCACGAGCAGAATTCTTTACGGATGAGGATAGACGGGCTATGAGGATTAGAATTCCGATTCATCCGGCGTTTTTGGAAGAAAATAATGGGGTAGTAGAAAATGCTGAAAAAGCGACGAAAAAAATGACTAAAAAGATGAAACAATATTCTTTGATTTTAAATTTTATGGCAGATGGAGAATGGCATAAAACATCGGAGATTACTGAAATTCTTGGACTTAAAGATACGAGAACAAAGGAGTTATTAAAGGAGTTGGTTTCGTTGGACAAACTTGTTGATGATGGAAAAACAAAAGGGAAGCAGTATAGATTAAAATAATTCGTCGCTGAAAAAGCGACGAAAAAGGCGACGAATTTGAAAAGTATACTCGAGAGATAGTGAGGAGAAAATACAAAATGAACAAGTTGTATTGAAAAGGAAATATGAACTTATGATAAAAGATTTAAAAGATTTATTGCTGTTAAAATATTAGATATTACATAGTTATTGGCAGTAATAATAGGTATGGTGAAAATGAAGATAGTAAAAAAGCCATATATTATGATAAGGAAAGCAGGTGCGGCATATGAATATGCAGGAGTTAAAGAAACTCATTTACCAAGGTGAAAAAGTTGATATAGAGTGCAAAAAGCAGAAAGAAGATTTTTGAAATCAGAAACGATGGACATGTATGGAATGCTTTGGATGACAAGTCTTTTCTTGAAAAGCTGGGTGGATATAGGAAAGATAGAAAAACTGGAGTAGAAGGTCTGACATTAGCCGGATTTTTGATGCTTGGTACAGGACAGGCTATCAGAGAACGCTTTGATAATGTTTTTATGGATTATCGTAATGAGAGTCAAGTTACAGCAGATATTCGCTGGAATGACAGAATTACTTATGATGGAACCTGGGAAAATAACCTGTTTAATTTCATTACCAAAGTAACACCTAAATTAACTGAGGACTTAAAAAAACCATTAAAATTGGAAGGTGGCGTTCAGCGTATAGATGATACGCCGGTTCACAAAGCAGTTCGTGAAGGATTGTTGCCGGCGTTGAAGAGGCACATGGGATAGCAGTACGTCCGGTAAAAGGAATTTCGGAGTACCTGTTGGAGGAGGATAAAAATGTCATGGAAAATCTTGTTGTAGTAATATAAAATTTGGAGGAATCTATATGGTAGAAAAAAATGAAATTTTAGAAGCTGCGAAGAAGACAATCAATGCTTCGATAAAATACAATACAATTCGGGGGTATGTAGGCTGTCGTAGTTGTGATAATATTTGTATGGATATGCACGATGTATTGGATGGGTGTCAAGAATTTTTTCAATCGGGAAGATATTTTGATGTTTTGGAAACAGTTGTTTATGTATTGGTTTCCGGAGTGAAATTAGCATCCTATGCAGACAGTAGTTCCGGAATGCTTACCGATGTGATTATGTGTACATTTGAACAGATAGAACTTTGCACGAAAGCTATTGCAAAGCAAGACGCTGAAATAAAAAAGAAAGCATTTTCTTTAATTATAAGAGAATCAAAGAAAAAGGCTTTTGAGGGTTGGACTTCGTGGCGATATGAATTGTTAGAGAAGGCGATTTGTTTTTGTGATGAAAAAATGGCAGAAAAATTAGAAAAGGTCTTGGATGTTTTTTTGCAGAATAGCAAGGACAAATATTATTTAGATTACGATAAGATGGAAGATACAATTTTGCGCTATAAATTACATAGACATTTGAAAGGAGTAAAGGAAGTACAAAGTGAATTGTATGCTAATTTGCATATAAGGGAATTACGATTGATTGCAGTTGAAGATGCGATAGAAGAGAAAAATTATTCGGAAGCAGAGCGGCTGTGCCTTGAAGCAATAGAGAAAGAAGGCGAAAAGTATTATAGAAAATCGCCAAATGATTGGAATAATATATTATTTGATGTTTACGTTAAGGCTGGTGATACGAAAAAGCAGATTGAGCAGGCAAAGCGGATTTTGTTTTTAGGCAATGAGGAATTTTGGGATGTATTGAAGCGTTTATATGTTGGACAAGGCGTCTGGGAGGAAAAAAAGCCGTTATTACTGGAAGAATTAAAAAATGGCTGTTATATGATTTGCTATCGAAGCATATTGATTCAAGAAGATGAAAAGAAATTATTGTTAGAAGCAGTTAAAGAGCAACCATTTGATTTGTTTTATTACGGAAAATTTTTAGTAAAAGAATATCCGGAAGAAATCTATGCATTATGCGAAAAATATATCAGAGAAAAATGTGCACAGGCAACAGACAGAAGATTGTATAAAAAAGTGTGCAAGGATTTATTGCAACTGATTGAGTGGAAGGGCAATGTGGCGGCAAAGGCCCTCGTGGAGGAATTTAAAATGACATATCCAAGGAGAACTGCATTGCTGGACGAACTACAGAAAGTGGAGAAGAGGCTATAATGAATAATAAAAAATCATTTGTGGAAGAATATAGTTGACACATTTGTGGTTGGGGAATATAATGACTATAAACAAAATGGACAAAACAAATCTACTTTATTAAGGAAAGGAGAATATTTATGCTGTATGATTATATTAGAGAACACTATAAAGAAGCAGAACCTATTTTCTTTTCTGATTTAGAAAGAGGAAACATAACCAAATCGGCGTTGAACCAGCAATTGAAAAAACTTTGCGATAAAGGCCTATTGATGAAATATGATACGGGAGTATATTATATTCCCAAAATGACCTTATTACATTCGGTGGTTGGACCAAATGCTGACATGGTAGCGAGATATCGATTTATTTCAAAGGGAAATAATATAGATGGGTTTTATAGTGGTAATTCATTTGCTAATCAGATAGGAATAACGACACAAGTTCCAAGAATTGTTGAGATAGTTAGTAATAATACGAACTCTTCGAATCGGGAAGTAAAGATTGGAAATAGACGATTTTATGTAAGAAAATCCATTGTAGAAATTACAAGGGAAAATGTGTATGTATTACAGATGCTTGAATTGTTAAAAAATCTTGATGCATATCTTGATTATTCCTATGAAGAGGCAAAGGAAAAATTTGCAGAGTATATAGCGATTCATGACATAAAGAGAAGAGATGTGGATTGCTATATCAGAAAGTATCCGATATCAACGTTTAAGTATTATTATGAATTGGAGTTGGACCATGTACTTGCATAAAGAAAATAGGGAATTATTTCGAGATGTAATACTACTTACATCTCAACAGTTGGAGGTAAGTGAGGACATTGTTGAAAAAGATTATTACGTTACTATGATTTTGAAAAAATTGTCTGAGATTGAGTATCCGGTTGTTTTTAAGGGTGGAACGTCTCTTTCAAAAGCATTTCATGTAATTGATCGTTTTTCGGAAGATATTGATATTACATTTGCCGAACATTTAGGCGAAGCAAGGCGTAAAAAACTGAAATATAATATTTTAAGGCCAATTGCAGATGAATTAGGACTGGATATCCGAAACTTTAATTCTGTGGAAAGTGATAAAAATTTAAATCACTATAATTTTTATTACGAATCAGTTGTTGGAGATAAGGTTATTAATGCTATTCCACCTTATGTAAAATTAGAAACTTCATTAATGTCCTATGCATTTCCGACAGAAGAAAAAGATCTTGGTAATTACATTTTAGAAGCGCTTGGGAAAGCAGAACAAAAATTAATAGCAACGTATGATTTGGGAGTTTTTCCTATGAGGGTGCAATCTTTGAATCGTACATTAATTGACAAAATTTTTGCAGTTTGTGATTATTTTATGCAGGGAAAAGCACATCGGAATGCAAGGCATCTATATGACATATATAAGTTAGCACAACATATTGCAATTGATGGGGAGTTTTTAGAACTTGTTGAAGAAGTGCGTAATCACAGAATAGAAATGGGATCAGATATTGCGCCGGCTGCACCTTTAAATGTTAACATGTTAGAAATGATTCGCAGAATATGTGATGAAGATTTTTATAAAAATGATTATAAAGAAACAACTGTCAAATTAATTTCGGACTCTTTGACATATGAAGAGGTCAAGAGATGTTATAAGGAATTGTCAGAAAAGATATTTGAAATTAAATAATTTATTTCAACGATTGATGCAACCCCCAACTAATCACAAATACGAGGTGAAACGAATGAAAAAACAATTTCAAGCACTATTACTTATTATATCAATACTATTTTCCATAATCCCACAGGACGTCGCCAGGGCGGATGCTGACTTGGTGCAATCCCATGGCCTGACTATGTCTCAAAATGAAACAACGCAGAAAACCACATTTCCGGTTCATGTGATTCATAAGGCGGGAGATGATAAGGAAAATTTTGTCATTGTGATCATGGGCGATGGTTACACGGCAGAGGAGCAGGACAAGTTTTTGCAGGATGCGTCAGAGAAGGCGCGGGGAATGCTGACGTGGTCGCCATATAAAGAGTATTCTGACCGCATTAACATTTATGCGGTGCAGGCGGTTTCCAATGAGTCGGGAATCAGCGAGTATGGTGGCAAGAGCGTAGATACCTATTTTCAGGTCAAAGTCATTGGAAAAGCAGCTAGATTTTCCAATGGCGGGGATGAAAAAGCCAAGGCGCTGAGAGCGGAATTGGAAGAAAACTATTTGGATGCGGGCGCCAATGTTGGTACGATTCATGTGCTTTGCAATGCGAAGGGCAGTTATGGAGCATCTATAAATCCGCTTTTTTCCTTTTCCGCAAATTCTGATGATAATCAGAATGGAACAGTTATGGCGCATGAGATTGCGCATAGTATTGGGCGTTTGGGAGATGAATATGAGAGGTATACGAATAAACCAAATACCTCGGACACCACAAATCCGGAGACAATTAAGTGGGCGAAAATGCTTGGATTCCGTGGGATTGGGATTACTCAGGCGGGAACGGAGACAGCATTTGCTCCGAGCCGTGAATGCATGATGAGGTGGCTTGGCCAGCCGTTTTGCGAGGTGTGCAAAATGGAGTTGGCAAGAAATCTGAATAATACGGATTATGTCAGCCGGCCGGCGGCGATTTATGTGGCTGATCCGGAGATTTCTATTCCACATAGCAAAACGGGGACATTGGACCGCGACAGCGAAAAATACAGGATCAGCGAGAAAAATATTAACAAGGCCAATGACCAGGATCTGGAATTTCGAACTGTGGTACAAAATATGGTAAATCGGGAACAGCATTTGAAAATGAGTTTTCGGATTATTGGAGCAGATGGTACGACAGTAAAATATTCAGAGGAGAAAAATTACACGATTCCTGCACTTGCTAATTGGTATGATCCGGAAGCTGCAAAAGAATCACTTTCTATTACGATTCCGGATGTTTATGGACTGGTTAGCGGCGATAAAATTGAGGGGAAAATTGAGGATGCGGACACGGGAGAAGTCCTGGCTACGGACAAAACGGCGGAGCAGGCTTGGAGCGCGGTCAATCTGCATTACAAATTGAAAAAGGAAGATGGCACGATAGAAGACATTCCGGAGGCGGAAATGACTACAGTTTACGTACCGGAAAATTCTACCTATACATTAAGAAATCCACAGCTGTCCGGCTATTCCTATATCGGAAATGATTTGGATGGAAATGGTGTAAATGTTACAGGAGAAAGTGTGGATGTTACATACTATTATCAGGTGGCTGCGGAGGTTGTTGAGACTCCCAAACCGACACCGGCGGAAACGGATGAGCCGCTTGTGACGCCAACGGTTTCTCCCACGGTAATACCAACGATGGAGCCGGCGACAGCAACTCCAAGTGCGACACCGATTACGAGTCCGACGGTAAAACCTACAACGGTACCAACATTGTCGTCGACGGCAACTCCAACAGTGTGCCCAACAAAAACACCAAGTGTGACAGCAACGCCAACACAACGTCCTGCTACGTCTGTGCCAATATTGCCACCGACGAAGACGCCTGTCGCGACATCTACACCGACGTTGCCGCCAACGAAGACGCCTGATGTGACGAATATGCCAACATTGCCACCGACGAACACACCTGCCGCGACATCTACACCGACATTGCCGCCAACGAAGACGCCTGCCGCGACGGATATGCCGACATTGCCACCGACGAATTCACCGGTAGTGACGGAAGTATCGGATAAAAATTCGACAGCGACACCTTCAGCAAAACCAAATATATCTGGAAAGCAAAAAGACATTACTGTTGTGGTAAAATTGAAAAAGAACAGAAAACTTTATGCTGCTGTGAAAAAAGCGGTTTGGAAGGTGGAAAAAAGAGCAAAAAAACAGGGCAGGAAAATTTGTGTTAAAATTGTTTATAAGACGGGAAAGAATCGAGCATTGAAACTTGATAAAGTGACGATACGATTTCTTGTTAAGAAAAAGATAAAAAAAGTGCGATGGGTCAATGGGAAAAAACGGATTATGCTTAATCTGAAAACGTTGAAAAAAGGAAGAAAAAAATATGTTTTCTATAAAGTCAATTACGCTAACAGAAAATGACAAAATCATCTGTGGCGGGGAAAATTCCGGAAAACAAATCCAGCTTTTTTCTCAGTCGCTCATGGTTATCAATCAAGCAGACGGGGAGTGCTTGCAGCAGTTTTACCCGGTGCGAGTGCAGAGCTGCATGGATCGTTCCAAAGTTCGTATGGAACCGGTTACGATAACGGAGCTGACACAAAATATTGTTCAAATTTCAATGTTGGGTACCACGGAGAGATATGATGCCGGAAAAATTGATGTTTTGTGCAAACCATGGAGCCCGGAGCCACGTCGAAAAGGATGTGGCGATTGCAGTAGATGCAGAAAGTGCTGGGCGTAGCGCAAACTGGCAGTCGAAAAGATAAGGAGAATAGTCAAAAAATGAATCTGATACACATAGATGATGTGAAAAGCCCGGAGCTGGCCTTATATGCAAGTACATCGGAGGCCGGATTGCTGCATATGTTTGAACCGGCAGAAGGCGTATTTATCGCTGAGAGCCCCAAGGTGATTGAGCGGGCGCTTGCGGATGGCTATGAGCCGATTTCGTTTCTTTTGGAAGAAAAAGATGTACTGGGCCAGATGGCACATATTCTGGAGCAATATGAAAGTGTACCGGTTTACACTTCTACGGAAGACGTTTTGCTTGGAATTACCGGATTTAAACTTACCAGGGGTGCATTGTGTGCGATGAGGCGGAGAAAACTTCCGGAAATTCAGCAGGTGGTAAGAGATGCCCGGAGAATCGTAGTATTGGAAAATGTCATGAATCCGACTAACGTAGGGGCGATATTTCGTTCTGCGGCGGCATTGGGGATGGATGCGGTGCTGCTTACGAGGGGCTGCAGCGATCCCTTGTACCGACGGGCGATACGAGTTAGTATGGGAACGATTTTCCAGGTGCCGTGGACATTTATTGATGAGACAGAAAAAACATATATGGAGTTGTTACATGATTTGGGCTTCAAAACGGTATCCATGGCACTTTGTGAGGGCTCAATCAGCATAGATTCACCGGCGTTGAAAAAAGAGGACAAACTTGCGATTCTTATGGGGACAGAGGGAGATGGGCTGTGTGATGAGACGATACGAAAAAGTGATTTTATTGTCAATATTCCGATGGCGCATGAAGTGGATTCGCTGAATGTAGCAGCCGCAAGTGCGGTCGCATTTTGGGAATTGGGAAAATAATTTGATAAGAAAGTTGGATATAATAGTTGCAAGTCCAGACTTTGGGACAGCAAATTTGTATAATAGGAGATACAGAAACAATAAATGGCTTGGATAATCGTTAACAGATTATGTAAAAGACAAAAGGAGTGGATGTATTATGGGAATTTTGACAGGAATTTTAATGTTTATCTTTTTTTCAATTGTTGCCGCATGTGATGGGGATTGGTCTGGAATCGAAGTTATCATTAAATTCGTAGCGGGATTTGCACTTTTTGCGTTTGTGCTATATTTGATGACACAGCCAGCTCTTATCCTTGTTTGTATTATTGTGGCGGTAGTAATTGGAGTGGCTAAGAGTAAGAAGTAAGCACGCGGAAATAAAGCTTTTATCAAGCACTTTTTTATGGTATTATGGTTTTAGGTAGTTGATTGAAATCATAGTACCATAATTAAATTGGGAGAAAAAATAATGAACACAAACATAATAGAATTGAAAAAGGGATTAAATACAGCGTTTGTAGATGCGACGGAGAACTCTAATTTAGCGTATCGTCCGCAGTTTGTTTACAATGACAATGAAAAAGGACAGAAGGTGTTTTCTGCAATTGAGGATGAATTGCGTCATTGTGATGAATTTGCGATTAGTGTAGCGTTTATTACAAGAGGTGGTATTACGCCGCTTTTGCAGACGTTGAAGGAATTGGAACATAAGGGGATAAAGGGCCGTATTTTGACGACAGATTATTTGTGCTTTAGTGATCCGTCGGCGTTGGACACATTGGCAAGTCTGTCCAATGTGCAGCTTCGCATGTATCAAACAGAACGTGCCGGAAGTGGCTTTCATACCAAGGGATATATCTTTCAAAAAGAGGAAGAATATCATTTTATCATAGGAAGTTCGAATCTGACACAAGATGCTTTGACAAAAAATATGGAATGGAATACGAAGATGGTTTCCACCGGTCAGGGTGAAATGATACAAGATATTGTGACGGAATTTGAGAGGATATGGAATGCAGAAGAGTGTACAAAAGAATATGATGAATTTATTGAAGAATACCGGAAGAGATTTGAAGAGAAAAAGCTGTTTGAAAAGATGGTTTCCGAGCAAAAGAAAATTGCCAAAAAGGAACAGGTTCCGTCTATTGAAGCCTATTCTTTAAAACCAAATTCAATGCAGCGGGCGTTTATTTATGAGCTGCTGAAACTTATAAAACAGGGAAATGACAGGGCGCTTTTGATTTCCGCTACAGGAACCGGAAAAACCTATGCTTCTGCATTTGCGATGCGAGAACTTGGCTTTAAAAGAGTTTTATTTTTAGTACATAGAAATCAAATTGCAAAGCAGGCTAAGAATTCTTTTGAAAAGGTGTTTGGAAGTAAAATACAGACGGGGATTGTTTCCGGTAATCAGCATGATTACCAGGCGGATTTTGTATTTGCTACGGTTCAGACGTTGAGCAAGATGGAAAATTTACAAAAGTTTCCAAGAGAATATTTTGAAGCGTGTATTTATGATGAAGCACATCATACAAGTGCGGAGAGCTTTAAGCGGGTGATGGATTATTTTACTCCGAAATTTACATTGGGAATGACTGCGACACCGGATAAGCGGGATGACAATGTAGAAGGAAGAAATATTTATGAGATATTTAATCATAACATAGCTTACGAAATTCGTTTGCAGCAAGCGATGGAAGAGGATTTGCTTTGTCCGTTTCATTATTTTGGAATTACCGATCTTCATATGATTTCGGATGCGGGGAAAACCCGGGAAGAGCAGTTGGAAAACTTCCGATATCTTACAAGCGATGAGCGTGTTAAGTATGTTATGGAGCAGGCAAAATATTTTGGATATTCCGGAGAACGTGTGAAAGGCTTGATTTTTTGCAGCCGTATTGAGGAGGCAAGAGAACTTTCCCGTAAATTTAATGAATGTGGCTGGAGAACGATGGCATTAAGCGGTGCAGATTCCGAAGAGGAGCGAGCACGTGCGATTGAACGCTTGACGATGGATGTGCAGTCGGAAGAGGATGACTACCTTGATTATTTGATTACCGTTGATATTTTTTCGGAAGGAACAGATATTGTTGAAGTAAATCAAGTAATTATGCTTCGTCCAACACAATCGCCGATCGTATTTATTCAGCAGTTGGGGCGTGGCCTCCGAAAAGCAGAGGGTAAGGAATATGTTGTAATTCTTGATTTTATCGGAAATTATAAAAATAATTTCATGATTCCAATTGCACTATCCGGAGACCGAAGCTATAATAAAGATAATATCCGAAGATATTTGATGGAAGGTGGCCGCGTTATTCCCGGTGCGAGTACGATTCATTTTGATGAAATCAGCAGAAAGAAAATATATGAATCCATCGATGGCTTAAGGACGACAAAGAAAATGTTATCTGCAAAATATTTTGAGGTGAAAGATCGACTGGGAAAAATTCCAAGTATAGTCGATTTTTATACGCAGGGGGAAGTCGATCCGTTGCTTTTGATTCAATATGCGGGAAATTACTATCATTTTTTGAAAATGATTGATAAAGAGTATAGCGGAGAAATGACGGGCAAGGAAGAAACCTGCCTGGAATTTGTGTCACAGAATCTAGCAAATGGAAAGCGTATTTATGAACTTCTTATGCTGCAGCAATTATTGCAAGAGGGAAGATTTAATAAGAAACAGATGGAGAGAAAATTACGGCACGATTATAATATGGAAATGTCTGAAAAATCGTTTGAGTCTGCTGTTCATGTTCTCGAAGGAGAATTTATTAATACGCAGTCTGAACGGAAAAAATACAGCCAATTGGATATGCTGACAGAAGAAAAAGATCAATTTATTTCTCGGACATTTTTATATTATGTGAGAATCCAAGGATCCGAATTTATCCGACAAATGAAAGACATAGTAGAACTTGGAATTCGAAGATATAGTGAATTATACCAAAAAGAGATGGATGATCTTGGGCTGTCATTGTATCAAAAGTATTCACGTAAGGACATTTGCCGTTTGCTGAATTGGGAAAAGGATGAAAGTTCGACCATTTATGGCTATAAGATCAAATATAATACATGCCCGATTTTTGTGACGTATCACAAAAAAGAGGACATTGCAAAGAGTACAATGTATGAAGATGCATTTGTAAATAATCAGATTTTTAGCTGGATGACTCGAAGTCGTGTGTCATTGGATAGTGTGGAATCACAAAAATTGATTCATGCTGCGGAAAGTGGTTTGAAAGTTCTTTTGTTTATCAAGAAAAGCGATGGAGAAGGAACGGATTTCTATTACATGGGACAAGTGACACCGGCTGCTTGGGAGCAGACTCAGATTCAGGATGACAAGGGAAAATTTCTTCCCATTATGAATTTTCAACTTCAAATGAGTCATCCGGTGAGAGAAGATATTTATCAGTATTTTGTGAATGAATAGAGGTACCATATGAAGACAATACGTGTAGTGGCGGCGGTTATAAAAGCTGTTAATGAACAAGGAAAAGAAATAATATTTGCTACCCAAAGAGGGTACGGTGAGATGAAAGGCGGCTGGGAATTCCCAGGTGGAAAAATTGAGCCGGGAGAAACACCGCAAGAGGCACTCAAACGAGAAATACAGGAAGAACTTGATACCAAAATCAAAGTTGGAAATCTTATTGATACGATAGAATATGATTATCCTACTTTCCATTTGTCGATGGATTGTTTTCTGGCAGAAATTGAGTCAGGGAACTTGGTGTTGAAAGAGCATGAGGCGGCAAGATGGCTGACAAGAGAGGATTTGGATTCTGTTGATTGGTTACCTGCGGATGTGCTATTGATTGATACCTTGAAGCAAAGACAGAAATAGAAGTAAAGTGTTGTAAAATAATCTGGTATAGGAGGCAATTATGAACATCCAAATCTTTGGCAGCAAAAAAGACAACGACACAAAAAAAGCACAGCGTTTTTTTAAGGAACGGGGAATCCGGTTTCAATACGTTGATCTGCGGGAAAAGACCCTAAGTAAAGGCGAATTCCGCTCGGTGGCAGCAGTCAATGGCGGATTGGAAGGCATGATAAACAAAGAATGCAAGGACCAAGATGCTCTTGCATTGGTGACGTATATTGCGGAAGAGGACAAATTAGATAAAATACTTGAAAATCCGCAGATTTTAAAAATTCCGATCGTTCGCAATGGCCGACAGGCGACGCTGGGATATCAGCCGGATGTGTGGAAAACGTGGGAATAAAGGAGGTCGCTATGAATCAAGATACTTTAAACAAGATTAAATCGTATAAAAATTCAAAATATTTGTGGTTAGCCATGGGGGTGAGCATAGGTTTTCTAATTTGTATTTGTTGGCGTATATTTTTAATTTTCCTAGTATGTGCAGTGGGGATTGTAGTATTTGTATTTTCAAGTAAAACAATAGATAAAATTTATCGAAAACGCATTGAGGCAAAGGATAATAGGCACGACTTTGATTATATGCAAGAACTCAATATCTATAAAAAAATGAGAAAACAAAATGCGGAAGATGGCGCATTAGAGTATTCCGCTTGGAAGGCAAGAATACAGAAAAATTATGGAAAACAGAAAGAAGATGAGGATTTTTGTCATTACCTTATTCAAAAGAAGAGGGACATTGAAAGTAAGAGAAAGGATGAGGTGGGAATTTCTCTTACTTTGATGGTGGCGGCGACAACGTGTTTTTTCGAGGCTAATTATTCAGATGTTCGCAATCCGGTACGAACAGGTTTTGTGATTTTTACCATGATTTTATCGATTACTGTTTTGGTTGCGACAACAAATTATAGACTTCGTGTTGAGACAGAGTTTTTAGAAGATATCATGCAGGTACTGGAAGACAAGAAACAGAACTAGTACATATGAATGGAGTGATGAAAATGCAAAAGAAAACAATTAAGAAGAGGATTCTTGCGGTGGCTCTTACGTTTGCCCTTATTGTGCCGGCAAATGTGGCAGGAGCGAAAACGCAGACGGTATTGGAAACAAATGTGACAGAGGCGTCGGAAGGATGTACATTGGTTGGTGTATATGGCTCTTATTTTGCGCAGGCCAAGGAAGCACTTGCCAAGATCAATGAAATTCGAAAAGAGGCGTGTGAAGCAGGAAATATAAAGGATCCGAGAGATCCCAGCAGATATCTTCAGCCATCGGATTATGTTCCCTTGAAATGGTCGAGCGATCTGGAGTATATTGCGCGCATCCGTGCGGCAGAAGCCGGAATTGCGTTCCGATTTATGGATTCCGGACATGACCGCTTGAATAAAAAGAGTACTTTTTCCATTCGCAGTAATGGGATAACTTCATCTTCCGAAGATCTTGCCTATTATCATGCGAAGGATATGATTGAAGGTGTTTTGCTTTGGTACAGTGAAAAACAATATTGGGTAAAACAGGAGTTGAGTGAGGAAACGGGGCATTATACAAGTATGATCAACCCGAAGTTTAGCTATGTTGGCTTTGGTGGCTTTTATTCGGAGGCTGCTCCGTACCCGGCGACGATGGCAGGAGAATTTTCCACAAAATCGGAGGTGGATGAGACGATGTTGGAAGCACCGGAAGATGTGATGCAGAAGATTGAAGTGTCCAATGACTATATACAGGAAACGTATCTGGATGGGGATGACCAGATTTTTACCAATGGAACGACGACAGTGAGTCCTCGTGTGAAACTTCGAAGAAACAATGCCATTCGTGATGTGTGGTCGATGGAAGACATTACCTACACCTCTTCGGATCCGGCGGTGGCGACGGTGACGCAGGATGGCTTAGTGACAGGAATTGTGGACGGAACCGTTACCATTACGGCAAAGTCAGGAGGTACGATTGTAGCGCAAAAAGAAATCACAGTAAAATGTAATCATCCGAGAAAAATGATATCGTATACGGAATCTACATGTACGAAAGAAGGGAAAAAACAATATTATTGTGCCACTTGCCAGAATACGATAGAAGAAGTCATGGCGAAAAAAGCACATGATTATGTTTATGGAGAGGTAGATTCCGAGGGAAAAAGTACCGGAAAATGTTCTGTGTGCGGTGATACGATACGTATTGCTCCGCCGACAAATATGAAATTGTATTGGCGTAACAGTATGAGTTCTAAAGCCAGTTATTCGACAATTTTTCCGACGAGCAACCCGGTGGGGTCTCAGCTATACTGTTGGATTCAGGCGAGTGACGGGGACGCGGACTACCAGGATATGGTAATGGAGTCGACAAATGAAGAAGTGGCAGCGTCGCCGGAAAAGGCAAGCAATAATGCACCATATGACCATTACGAGATTATCGCGGAAGGAATCACGAAACTGAGTGTGTATCCAAAGTACAATCCACGCATTAAGCAGACCTTTATGCTGCGTGTCGGAGAAGAAGGAAGTCAGGATATTTCGGATATGGATGTCAGTTTGTCAAAAGACACATTTCTCTATGATGGAAATGCCTGCAAGCCGGAAGTGACGGTATCTTATCGAAAAGACACGGTGCTGGAACCGGGCGTTGATTATACGCTTTCTTATGAAGGAAATATCAATGCCGGAACGGCGACAGCGGTAATTTCCGGTAAGGGACTTTTCCGGGGTACGATCCGAAAAGAGTTTACGATTCAGAAAACGGGAGAAGAATCACACACCCACGAGGTGGTCATTGATGAAGCGGTTGCGGCTTCTTGTACCGGAGAAGGATTGACACAGGGAAGCCATTGCTCGAAGTGTGGAGAAGTTTTGGAAGCGCAGACAGTCATTCCGGCGACAGGACATCAGTATGTAGACGGAACGTGTGAAAAATGCGGAGATATTCTTTATATTGAAATGGATGGAGTGCGTTATACAAAGGAAGAAGATCTTTCCGGAAATAGCACGATACATGTTTCTGCAAAACCAGGGGAGAAAATTTCCGGCAAAGTGAACATTCCGGCAGAGGTTACGATGGGAGATACGGCGTATACGGTTACGGTCATTGACGCAAATGCGTTTGCAGATCAGACAGAACTTACCTATGTGACATTGCCAAAAACAATTACCAATATTGGAAGTAAAGCATTTGCGGGCTGTACTTCTTTGGAAGGAATGAAATTTAAGGCAAAGACAGCACCGGAAGCGGCAGAGGACGCTTGGGAAGGAGCTGGAACCGAAGATTTCACAATCATAACTCCGAAAAATGCGAGGGATTATTACAACATTGAAAAAATATCCGGAGCGACGGTTCGTCCGGAAACGGATGCAGAACATGAACACGATATGCAGAAATTTGAAGCAAAGGCACAGACGTGTACTCAGCCGGGAAATATCGAATATTATATTTGCAGGGACTGCGACAATGTGTATGCAGACGCAGCTGGGAAGAGAGGCATTTTGCTCATAGATACCTATTTGCAGCCACTGGGACATGATTGGGAGCTGGATTTCACGATTGATATCCCGGCGACGGCGGCGACGCAGGGCGAAAAATCCATTCACTGCCGTCGGTGTGGGGAACGTTCCCGTATTGTAAAATATTCGCTGGAAGACGAAAAGAATAGTTTCAATGGCAATAGCAGCAGTGCCGGTAATTCGGAACAGGATGGTCTTTATTTTGAAGGCTCGGATGATAATGAGGACACAGAATATGGTAGAAAGACAACGTATTCGTATCTGTTAAAAGGTTCCTCATTTAAGGCCAAAGGACTCCGTTACCGTGTCAATGCCGTCAATGCGAAAAAAGGCATCTTTGATGTCACCTGTATGGGTAGCAGTTCAAAGAAGATCAAAAAGATAATGGTGCCAAATTACGTAAAATACAAAGGAATCTATTATCGTGTCACGGGAATCGGCAAAAACGCGTTTGCCGGCTGCCGCAAAGCAAAAACGGTAAAAATTCAGAGTATGTATCTCAAGAAAAAGGAGATTGGAAAGAATGCTTTCCGTGGAATTCCGAGAAAAGCATCGGTTTATGTGCCGTCAGGAAAATTGAAAATCTACCGCAAGTGGCTGAAAAAGGCAGGTTTGAAAGGATAAGGTAAGGAGGACACAAAATGTTCACAAAAAAATTAGCACTCACCTCTTGTTAAAAACCAGTGATTTTCGTCTCATTACGTCAAGTGCCGTAACACCTTTAAAATAGGGCATTACGGCACTTTTGTCATTTTATCAAATTTCATCAAATTTCGTCTTTTTTTTCTAAAATGGTACAAAAATGGTACACAAATCGCTTCAAATATCTCATCTGCTTTGATGTATAATATTACTGTGCTTGTCAATACCATCGACAATACAATGACCGCAACTATATAAGGGAAGTTATAGAGTACCCCTAACAAACCTGTTGCCGTTATTGTGCCTAGGTTGATACAATTTATTGTCTGCACAAATATCTTTTCCATGTAATTTGTATACCTTTCCTGCCTCCAAAAAGACTATTTTTGTTTATACATTATTATTATTTTGAGGTTAGGTTTAAGAAAAAAGAACTCTCCATTTATTTATTACAACTAAAAACAGGGTAAATTTTAAATGAAAAAGGCTATTCCATTTTACTGAAATAACCTTTTTCGAAGAAAGTTTTTGTCTATTATGATAAAATATAACTAATATGCTTTGTAATTGGTAAGTTCGTTGTCATATTTGTCAAGTACCTTCTCGATAATCCTGTTCGTGTTTATCTTTTTACCCCTTGTTAATTTACGGACGATTCTTACCGCTATGTCCTCGTAGATTGTGTCTAACAACTCTGGATTGTCGGCTTCGAGTAATTCTCCTTCCATGAAGTCCTTTAGGTTCAAATCACCATCTTTGTAATTCCAAAATGCTTTTGGAATGTACTCTGCCTTTAGGGCTTCAATAAGTAACCCTTTGAACCCCTCTAGGTCTATTACTTCATTATGACCCAATACTTTTATCTCGACTGGTCTCTCCTTGAGTTCGTATAATGCTCTTGAAAGATTGTGCTCTACTACTTCATTTATGTCCTTAATCTCTAATATCATGGTTGTTACCCTCCTGCTTCTTTATGTAGGAGTACTGGGGGCAGTACTCCTTATTTATTTTAATTTTGTTGTTGACAATACTGCTATTTAATCTTACAATATTATTGTAAGATAACATTCATGCTTATATGAACTGGTTTAGTCTTTGAATGTTTTTCACACTTATCGTACCTATCTTTATATACACTCTTGATACCATAATTATTATAAGCATAGAATGTTTTACCTTCGTTGTTTGTAAGTTTTACTACTGACCATGCATGGTTACAAGCATCACATCTAACCTTACTGCAAGGTAAATCAAACAAGTCATATATTGTCATCTCCAAACTAACGTAGTTGGCACATACCCCCATCCATTTTTTCTGATATGCAAGCTCTAAACCTTCCGCTCCGCCTTCGCCGTGGATTCTACCTTTTGGATTCTTTATACCTTTACAACTTTTTACACCGTGACTGGCTGCTAACTCATAATTATATGCCACGTAAGCATTACCTGCTTCACTTCTGTTGCAAATCATAATCTCTTGAAGTATTTTCTGCTGAATGGCTGAACTGAGGTCACAGAACTTATTTTCACATAATAACTTATATAACTTAGAGTCTGAAGATTCTGTATCTTGTACTTTACTACTTAAACATGACTCTTTAAAGGTGTTAAGCTCGGTGGTTATCTTGGTGTTGATGGTGGCGTCGACTGCGGTGAGGTCTACCTTAAGGGGTTCGTAGTGGAATGTGATGTTTGATGCTGGAACTTCTACGTAACTGCCCCTTTGGGAGTAAGGGTCATAGTCGTCTGAACAGATACGGTATACGTACGCATTCTTATCTGTTACTAACTCCTCGTAGTTATCCTCGTACCCCGTGAGGGTTGTGTACAACTTGGCACTATCTGTGAACTTATATTCCTTACCATCGTAGTTTACTGTATACCAGTAGTAGTCCCCGTTTTCTGTTTTCCAGTCATAATACCCACCGTTATTGGTCTCTATGGTGCCTGTCTTGGCTTTCTGACCGTCTGTGTAGTTGAAATCAGAATTACTGTAATCACCGTGTTCATAACTACCGTGTATATAAGGAATACCTGTTACTTCCTCAAAGGTTTTCTTCCATTCGTCACCCTCGTATTTGTATTTGTTCTTAAGTTCGGTTTCCTTGTTGTTACAGGCTTCTGTGTAGTTGTAAGTATCTCTTTCTTCTTGTATTCTCTTTGAGTTAATATAATCATTTTTGCGGGAATCTACAATATCCTTTACGAGGAGTAGACCCCATTTATACTGACCTGCTAACTCGCTGTCGGCTTCCCATTCGGTGTAGGATTTTGTGGTGTGACTACTGAGCTGTGGGCGTACCCCGTATTCATTGTGTTTACTTACCGCTACTTTTAATCTATCCATGGTGTTGGTTCTTTCGGATTGTTTACCACCACTGATACGGATTTTTAACGTGTTACCCTTACTTAATGTCTCGTGGACTTTTTTTACTGTCGCATCGTCTACCTTGGTTACGTTCAGTACGGTTGTCTTTTTGTTTTTGGCTGGTTTTACGGTTACTTTGCATGAAATCTTCTTATTTCCTGCTTTCGCCTGCACCTTCGCACTTCCTGCTTTCTTTGCAGTGATTTTTACACTCGTTTTCTTCTTATTAGATAAACGAATGCACTTACCACCTGATGTAACCTTCCATGTTACTTTCTTCGCACCCCTAACCTTGATGGTCTTTGATTTACCCACGGTAAGGGTTACTTTCTTACTGCTTAAACGTAAACTCTTCGCTTCTACCGATGGGGCATGTACCCCCATTGCTGTTACCATGATTGCTGACGCAACCGACATTGTTATTAGTTTTCTTCTTATCATAATAAACTCCCTTTCAATTGTATAAATATGGTATCAAACTAATGGTAGTATAACATATTGTGAAAATAATTACAATACCATTTTTAACTTTTACAGATTAAAATGGTAAACGAGGTGATTGTTATTATAAGTTACGAACCATTGTGGGAGACAATGCATCAAAAAAATATTTCTCAGTACCGTCTTCTTAAAGCTGGTATTGATAATAAAACGTTGGACAGCTTAAAGAAAAATAAAAATATTACATTATTAACCGTTGAAAAATTGTGTAACATTTTGGAATGTACACCTAATGATATAGTTATATTTAAATAGAGAGTACTTCATATCACGAAAGCACTCTCTATTTTTGTGCAAAATGCTAATTTATGCAAAGATAGAACAATACATTTTTAACAATTGCCTTATTTGATTCAGACAGATTGTCAAAATGTTTTTGGATTGGAAAATTATCTGGTTCAATCCAATATGGTTCTTCAATCAGAAGTTTCTTTGTTAAGTTTGTGGTGGCAGAACCAAATGCACAATCTACTAGTTCAGCAAAAAGTTGAGCATTATGGAGAACATAAATTCTAAAGTCCTGTTTTTCTGCTTCGTTCATTGAATCTGCACCTAGCTCATTATAATATGCTTTATCAATGATTTCTTCTAAAAATTCGTCTACTTCCATATTCATGCTTTTCATTACTTTTTCCAATTCTTCAAAATTGATACGATATTTAAAACCAGATCCGGTAAGTAACATTTGTATGTCAACACTAAAGTATCCAGCGACTAAATCCAATATTTCGTTATCTTTTGATGGATTATTAGTGTTTGTAAGTTTTTGTAGTTTAGATTTAATATTTTCAAAATCTACATAAAAGTCCTCAGAATCAGAGGAATGTGACAGATATGAATAAATATATTTTGCAAGCTTGTGATATGTAAGGTTTTCATCTGGATAATATTCATTTATGAAGGCATCCAAATAAACTTTCAGCATGGCATTTTTCTTTGATTCCGATAACAAATCGTAAATTAAAGTGATGAGTAATTGTCTTTTCGGAAAATTAAGTTCTGAAAAACCATCTTGCAAAAACGAATGTCGTTTGCACATTATTTCATATCTCTTTTTTGATATTACTTTTTGTTCTTCTTTTGTTGTTCCGTCTTCTGTGGTTACTTTTTTGGTTATGGTCACATCGTGAATTGCCTTTTTAAATTGATCCCAATACTTTTCGCGAAAATATGCGCTTCCGACTTTTGGGGAAATAAATTCTCCAATATATCGTTCTACTAATGTTAATTCTTCTTCGTCTCCATTTGAAAAAGTATAAAAATTCATTTTTCCCTCTCTTTCTATGCTGTTAAGTAGCATACGTTTTTTAAAATTATACCATATATTTACAAAAAAGTAAAACAAGAATACCAAATTTGAAAAAAAACGGTATTCTGCCAGAATTGGTT
>ERZ808240.1441-NODE-1441-length-29519-cov-3.595744_pt1 | contig 29519 bp, 29 predicted proteins | sample MGYA00521084_ERZ808240 | MGnify/ENA primary metagenome ERZ808240 (study PRJEB31516, sample SAMN03275571) | gut metagenome | biome: mammalia-associated habitat; material: feces | host: Papio cynocephalus | place: Kenya | collected 2012-08-06 ... | reverse complement strand
ATCATCATAGTTGAACAGAGGGAAAATAGCCTTAATAAAGCAAAGAAAGAGGATGCTTTATTAATTAACCCCATTTATCAGCTATTCGGTACATGATACTACGATATCCATCACTGTAAGCTTTTGTTTTGAGGTAAATAAAAATCGTCAAAGCCAGTAAAATCAGTAGATTTGGGCTTGACAGAATAGGAAGGATGGCATTATGGCAGTAAATGGAATTGGAAATGGTTATTTCTATCCGGTGAAAAATCAAGAGACAGTTGGAATGAAGGCATCAGATTCAAAAGCGTCGTCTGGGACGGTGTTTAATAATGGTGGTGTGAGTTATGAGAAAAGTATATCGGATGCTGCTTCATCCGGTCTTGATTTTATACAGGAAGTGGAAAAGCGAAATAGTGGAACTAAATTTTTTGTGGGAACGATAGGTTACGGGCAGACATATGGCAATTCATCGGATGTGAATTTTGTAATTCATCCGAAATACTTAGAAAAACTAGGAACCGACGAAGAGGCGAGAATGACCTTTGAAAAGGATGTTAAGTTTTTGACGAATTGCTCCAAACAGTTTAAGGCACAGATGAAAGCACAGGGGCGGGAAGTGGTAAGCGACGGCTGGTTTTGCGATGAAAATGGAAACTGGGGCGGATGGGTTATTACGAAAAATGCAGATAAGGGTTCCTTTTTGAAGAAAATGTCAGACCATACAAATGAAATTTTAGAAAAGAAGCTGGCAAAGAAAAAAGGAAAAGCGTGCCGGGCGTATTTACAAAACCGATTTAAGGGGATTCAATTTCGATTTACAGGAGGAGATGAAAAATGCAGGTAAATGGACTGAGCGGGGCTGGTTCCAAGACAGCTGGAATTAAAATGGCACAGAAGATGGATTCTTTCAGCATAAATATTAAAAACGAGATTGCCAGAAAGCAGAAAGAGCAGCAGGAAATTTCTGCGGACAAATCATTGAGTGCAGAAGAAAAAATGAAAAAGCGTCAGGAAATACAAAGACAAATCAATGACTTATATAATCAACTGCGGCAGCATCAGATTGAACAGAGAAGAGAAAAACAACAGGCAGAGATGTCTGCAGGAAATAATCGTGCAGCTGCAAATGACGGGAAACAAACGGCTGGATTATCACAGGCTAGTATGGAGTCTATGATTTCTGCGGATTCTGCTATGGCACAGGCAAAGGTGCAGGGCAGGGCGGTGACCGGAATGGAAGGCAGAATCAGAGGGCTGAAAGCCGAAATCAGACAAGATGCGGGAAGCGGCAGCAGCGTTAAAAAGAAACAAGAAGAACTTGAAAAACTGGAGCAGAAGAAATTGTCGGCATCTGCATCCCAGATGAATACTTTGGGAACGCTAAATCAAAAGATTGCTGATGTGGCAAAAGAAAAAGAGGATGAGGATAAAGATAAGGAAGTTGCCAGTTCCTTCACAAAATGCTAGTATAGGAAAGAGGCAGGTGATACTTTTGAAAGCAGAGCAGGTAATCAGAGAAACGGCAAATCTTTGTCGGGATTTTGGTGCAAAAGAAGTTATATTATATGGTTCAAGAGCAAGGGAAACTGCGAGGGAACGAAGTGACATTGACATTGCAGTAACGGGTGTCAAAGATTTTGATGCACTTGTCGAAGAAGTGGAAAATCTGCCAACATTATACAGCGTCGATATGGTAAATATGGATACTTGTAAAAATCAGTTGTTATTGGAGGATATCAGACAGTATGGACGAAAAATTTAATCGCCGGTTTTCATCATTTTGTAATTCACTGGATGCATTGGCAGAGGCAAAAAACAGAGATTTTTCTGATTCATTTGTCTTGAGTGGAACAAGTGCAAAGTTTAGTATTACATTTGATTTGGCATGGAAGGTTATGAAAGACATTTTGGTGCAGTACTATGCAATCACGGGTTTTGTTGCCGGTTCTCCAAGAGAAGTTCTTAGAGAAGCATACAAAGCAAATTTAATTTCGGATGAGAGCTGGATGGAAATGTTAAAAGTAAGAAACGAGCTCACACATGATTATGATTGTGAGATTGTGAAAGCACACTGTAGTGCGATTGTAGAAACCTATATTGATTTGTTTTATACGTTTAAGGATACAGTGGAGCGCTTGCAGGTAGAAATGGAAAAACATCAACAATCCAATTGACATAGTGCTATTTTCTGCTATACTAAAGATAGTGGATAAAACTGCGATAGGATTGTCGCAGAGTTAAGGTAATGGAGTACCGATGTAATAATCAAAGGAGTGAATGTTATGAATAATATGTATGGATTAGGGACGTATGGAGCAAATTCATTTGTAGACACATTTTTTGGAACGAGCAGTAAAAGCAGCAGTGGCTCACTTTTGTCGTCGATTGGCGACTTGCAGATGATTCAAAAAGGTGCTTACAAAAAAGCGATGAAAGCTTATGTGGCAAAGCAGAAGAGCAGTGATTCTGCGGAGACGATTAAAAACTCCGGTACAGCAGACAGTGGGACAAAGTTGTCTGGTTTAAAGAGTTCGTCACAGAAGTTGTATCAGGCTGCAAATGATTTAAAGAATGCTTCTTATGGTGATAATACAAAAGCAGAAGATTTGTTAGATAAGGCAAAGAATTTTGTGAGCCAGTACAACAGTGTGCTGAGCACAACAAAAAATATGAACTCATATAGTATTTTACAGACGGCTGTATGGGGAACGGAACAGATGAATCTGAGTCAGGGGCTTTTGAATAAAGTTGGAATTACAATCAATGATGATAATACATTGTCTTTGGATGAGACGAAATTCAAGGCGGCAAATATGAGTGATTTGAAGGCTCTGTTTTCTGGCAGCGGTTCACTTGCTGACCGTGTGGCACAGAAAGCATCGACACTGTACAATCAGAGTACAAATCAGATTGCATTGAATCAGGGCAAGTCGACATATACGATGTTTGGCACGTTGATTTAACGAAAAAGAATAAACGAATACAACCGTGCGGCACAGACAGGAAGGACGCTGTTTGTGCCGTTCGTATGTTGAAGGAAAGGAAGAGAAGGATGCACCGTTTTTTTGTACCGGAGGAAAACCGCACGGAAAATGAAATTGTGATACATGGGGATGATGTGAATCATATCCGCAATGTTCTCAGGATGACAAAAGGGGAAAAGATAATGGTTTCCTGTGGAAAAGGTGTGGATTATGAGTGCGAGATTCAGGCGGTTTCCGATAGCGAGATAAGTCTTTTGGTTCGGGATGAGAAACCGGCGGTTTCGGAACTTCCGGTGGAAATTACACTGTTTCAGGCACTGCCGAAAAAAGATAAAATGGAGCTCGTGATTCAAAAAGCGGTGGAATTAGGGGCGGCATCCATTGTGCCGGTGAAAACAAAACGATGCGTGGTAAAATTGGACGCGAAAAAAGAAGAAAAGAAAGTGACAAGATGGCGTACCATTGCTGAATCGGCTGCAAAGCAAAGCGGCAGAGGAGTTTTACCGGAAGTAACGGCGGTGAAAAGCTTCTCGGAAGCACTTGCTATGGCAGATGAAATGGATTATGTGATGATTCCTTACGAATTGTGCGAGGGTATGAAAGAGTCGGTACTTTCCTTTACGGAGGCATCTCAAATAAAAAAAGGCGGCCGGATTGGTATTTTTATCGGACCGGAAGGCGGTTTTGAACGCGGGGAAGTAGAAGCGGCAGTGGCACAGGGGATTAAACCGATTTCCCTTGGTAAACGAATTTTACGGACGGAAACGGCAGGGTTAGCAGCGTTGTCGATTCTTATGTTTTTAATCGAAGGAAGAAATGAGGAAGAATAAATGGAATGTTATTTGGATAATGCGGCGACGACGAGACCATTCCCGGAAGTCTGCGATTTGGTGGCGCGGGTGATGTACGAGGATTTCGGAAATCCATCATCTCTTCACATGAAGGGTGTTATCGCAGAGCGGTATGTGAGACAGGCGAGAGAACAGATTGCAAAAACGTTAAAGTGTGCGGCGAAAAACATTGTTTTTACTAGCGGCGGCACGGAGAGTAATAACATGGCGCTGATTGGTTCAGCACTTGCAAATGCCCGTGCAGGCAAGCACATTATCACAACCTGTTTTGAGCATGCGGCCGTTTATGAGCCGCTGTTATATTTAGAAAAAATGGGTTATGAAGTCACTTATCTTCCCGTGGATTCGATGGGGCATGTGAGTGAGGAAACACTTCAGAATGCATTGCGTGAGGATACGATTTTAGTCTCCACGATGCTTGTGAATAATGAAGTCGGTGCGATTTTGGATGTCGAGAAATTTTCAAAAATTGTAAAAGCATTTAACAAGGATATTATTTTCCATGTAGATGCGATTCAGGCATATGGGAAAATGAATATTTATCCAAAACGAATGGGAATTGATTTGCTAAGTGTCAGTGGACATAAAATTCATGGGCCGAAAGGAACCGGATTTTTATATGTTGGGGATAAGGTTAAAATTCATCCCTATATTCATGGCGGCGGGCAGCAGCAGGGTATGCGCTCCGGGACGGAAAATGTACCTGGAATTGCCGGGCTTTCTCTGGCGGCAGAAAAAATGTATGCAAATCTAGAGGAAAATAGAAAGCACTTGTATGAATTGAAACAGTATTTTGTTTCCCATATTGGAGAAGTTGACGGGGCGGTTGTAAATGCCTGTGATGCTTCTGCGGTAGAAGAAACGGCACCTCATATTGTGAGTGTGAGTTTTGACGGTGTCCGCAGTGAGGTGCTTTTGCATGCCCTTGAGGAAAAAGGAATTTATGTTTCTTCCGGGTCTGCCTGTTCCTCGAATCATCCGGGAATCAGCGGAACGCTGAAAGCGATTGGCGTTGCGAATGAGCGGCTTGACTGTACGCTGCGGTTTAGTTTTTCCGTGGAGACACAGATTGAGCAGTTAAAACAGACGATTACGGAATTAAAACAATTGGTGCCGGTGTTAGCACGGTATACAAGACGATAGAAGGAGAGAAAAATGGTACGAGCTTTTTTGATTAAATATGCAGAAATCGGAATTAAAGGAAAAAATCGTTATGTATTTGAAAATGCATTGGTTCGCCGTGTGCGCGAGCGTTTGGAGCGCTGTGCGGGTGAATTTATGGTAGAGAAGGAGCAGGGACGTGTTTACGTGGAAGCCCTTTCGGATGATTTTGATAAGGAAGAAGTGATGGAAGGGCTGAGCCATGTTTTTGGTATTGCTCATATCTGTCCGGTTGTTCTTGTGGAGGACAAAACATTTTCCCATGTATGTGAGGAACTGGTAGCTCATATGAAAGAAGAATTGGGGGAGCGTCCATTTACCTTTAAAGTGTTTGCCAAACGAAGCGATAAAAAGTATGAGATGAAAAGCCCGGATATCTGCATGCAGGCTGGGGAGTATATTATTGAAAATATGCCGAATGCATCGGTTGATGTGCACCATCCGGAAATCAAAGTGTATATTGAAATCCGCAAACGTGCTTATGTTTACGTGACAAGTATCAAGGGACCCGGCGGTATGCCGGTTGGTACAAGCGACCGTTCAATGTTACTTTTGTCCGGTGGTATTGATAGTCCGGTTGCCGGCTATATGATGGCAAAACGTGGCGTGAAAATTGAAGCAGTTTATTTTCATGCACCGCCATACACAAGTGAGCGTGCAAAACAAAAGGTCGTAGATTTAGCGCGTCTCGTTTCCGAGTATGCCGGTAATATCAACCTTCATATTGTAAATTTTACGGATATTCAGCTGTATATTTATGATAAATGTCCGCACGATGAATTGACAATTATTATGCGCAGATACATGATGCGGATTGCAGAAAAAATTGCGAGAGAACGTCACTGCTTATCGCTGATTACCGGCGAAAGTGTCGGACAGGTGGCGAGCCAGACAATGCAGAGTTTAGCGGCAACGGATGCGGTATGTAATATGCCTGTTTTCCGTCCGGTAATTGCTTTTGATAAAAATGAAATTATCGAGATTGCGGAAAAGATTGATACCTTTGAGACATCCATTCAGCCGTTTGAAGACTGCTGTACGATTTTTGTGGCAAAGCATCCGGTGACAAAACCGGACATTGCAAAAATGGAAGAGTCCGAGAAAAATTTAGCGGAAAAAATCGATGAAATGGTAAAGAAAGCGATTGAAGAACGTGAAGTAATCTGTGTGAAACCGGAATAAAATTTTGTGGGGCGGTGCGTCGTCGTTTTGAGACAAAAAAAGAAGCGGCCATCATGCCGCCCCATGCTAAGTAACAAACCCAATATTATATTTTTTATTTAACGATGAACTCGTCAAGTTTAGCAAGAATTTCATCAATGTTGTTCTCGCTGTGAATATTGAGGTCGATTGGCTTTGACAAATCCAAGCTGAAAATACCCATGATGGATTTTGCATCAATAACGTATCTTCCGGATACTAAGTCAAACTCTGCATCGTACTTTGTTACTTCGTTGACAAAAGCTTTTACTTTGTCGATTGAGTTTAAAGAAATTTTAACTGTTTTCATACTATATTACCTCCTTATTTTGTGTTAAGAGATTTCCCTCTCTTCACGTATTATATTAGTATGATTAACGAAGTATGTCAATATAAAAAATAAACGAGGTCTTTTCAAAAAAATATTATTTTTTGTGCAAAATGCTATGGAAGGAAAAGAAAAAATGAAAGTTGCTTTTTTGACACTTGGCTGTAAAGTAAATTTTTATGAGACGGAACAAATGATGGAACAGTTTCAGTCTCTTGGCTTTGATGTGGTAGATTTTCAGGAAAAAGCGGATGTTTATATTGTAAATACGTGTACGGTGACGAATATGGCTGACCGGAAATCCAGGCAGATGTTACACCGTGCGAAAAAGAAAAATCCGGATAGTTTAGTAGTGGCAGTTGGTTGCTATGTTGAGAGCGGTGAGGCAAAACTCGAAGAGGATTCGGCTGTTGATGCCTTTTTCTCAAACCGGGAAAAAGAGCATATGGCAGAGCGTTTTGTGGAACAATTTCATTTGACACCGAAAGAAACACAGATGATGGGAAGCCGCCATGTGGAGCATGAGAGAACAAGAGCGTATCTGAAAATTCAGGATGGATGCAATCAGTTTTGTACTTATTGTATGATTCCTTATGTCAGAGGCAAAGGTAAGTTAGTCAGCATGCCGGAAGATGAGGTTATTTCTCATGTAAAATCATTGGCAAAGCAGGGCTATAAAGAGGTTGTACTTACCGGAATTCATCTTTCTTCTTATGGGGTGGACTTTTTGGACGCATTAAATTTTGTTTCGCTTGAAGGTAAACCTCTTTTGGCTGTGATTTCAAAAGTGGCAGAAATTGAGGGGATTGAGAGAATCCGGCTTGGCTCACTCGAACCAAGAATTATTACGGAATCTTTTGCAAAAGAACTTTCGGCAATAAAAAAAGTGTGCCCGCATTTCCACTTATCCCTGCAGAGCGGATGTGATACGGTATTAAAGCGGATGAACCGGCATTATACAAGTGCAGAGTATAAGGAGAAAGTGGAAATTTTACGCAAATATTTTGATTATCCGGCGATTACCACGGATGTCATAACGGGATTTCCGGGAGAAACCGAGGAAGAATTTACGATTACTAGAAATTTTTTGAGGGAAATTGCTTTTTCCGATTTGCACATTTTCCCTTATTCGCCGCGCAGAGGAACAAGAGCTGCGGCAATGACAGATCAGGTTGACTCACAGGTAAAAAAACACAGAAGTGATTTGCTGATTCAGGACACGAAGGAATATCAGAAAATCTATGCGGATGCCTTTCTTTCAAAACAGGAGAAAGTGTTGTTTGAAGAAGTTGTTTCCCATGAAGGGAAAGAGTATCTGATTGGACACAACGAACGTTATGTAAAGATTGGCGTTTTAGCATCCGAGGCAGCAGAAAAAGGATATGGGGAAAATGAGATTCATGAGGTGCTTGTGGAGCATGTTTTGGTGTGAAATATATATCATACCCTTTCGGGTATAATATAATAAAGGAAACTTGACATTATACCCGAAAGGGTGTAAAATAATGCGTATAAATGATGGGAAAGGGGCAATAATTATGAATAAGATTGCCGAATTTATAAAGACAAATCGAAAAGCCGCAGGACTTACGCAGGAGGAATTTGCTATGCGTTCAGGACTGGGGCTTCGTTTTGTTAGAGAGTTGGAACAGGGAAAAGAGACTGTACGGATGGATAAAGTAAATGTGGCTCTTTCGATGTTTGATATGGAGGCAGTTCCTGGGCGGAAGGAGGATGAATGATGGAGGAAGTATTTCGAACAGCATATGTTTATGTACGAAATGTATTTGCTGGTACACTGTGTGAAACAGAGGATGGGTATTCTTTTGCATATGATAAAGAATATATAGGAAATGAAAATGCGAGTGCTGTGTCATTAACGCTTCCATTGACGAAAGAAACGTACAATTCAAAAACATTATTTCCTTTTTTTGACGGCTTGATTCCGGAAGGATGGCTGTTAGGAGTGGTAAGCCGGAATTGGAAAATAAATGTTTCGGACCGTTTTGGATTATTGCTTGTTGCATGCAAAGATGCAATCGGAAATGTGAGTATACGGGAGGTGCGGGAATGAATTGTTTATGTTGTGGAAAACCATTACAGGGAGAGAAAGAGGCAGGCTGGCATAAAATTTGTATTAAGAAATTTTTTGATACCAGGCAGATTCCTAAAATAGAAATAGATGAGAAAACGCTAGATAAGCTTGCTGCGGAAAGTACTAATAGTGGGTTTACAGTTCCGGGGGTGCAAAAGAAGTTGTCACTTCATTTGTTTTCGGAAAATCACAAATCTAAACTTACACTGGTGAATTATCGAACAGGGTATATTTTGAAACCACAGGTGGCTGAGTTTGAAGCATTGCCGGAAGCAGAACAACTTGTAATGACGATGGCAGATATTGCAGGGATTTCTACGGTGCCTCATGCGTTGTTAAAAGGGAAAAATAGTTTTGCTTATATAACAAAGCGTGTTGACCGGTTATTTCAAAATGGGCAGATGGAAATGCTGGCAATGGAAGATTTTTGTCAGTTGGATTTGCGTCTGACACAGGATAAGTACAAAGGGTCTTATGAGCGGTGTGCAAAAGTAATAAACAGATATTCCAGTCGAAAGGGACTGGATATGACGGAGTTATTTATACGCTTGGTTTTTTCCTATATTGTTGGAAATTCGGATATGCATTTGAAGAATTTCTCACTAATTGAAACGGCTGCAGGGAGTGGTAAATATATTTTGTCACCGGCATATGATTTGCTTCCGGTTAATGTGATTATGCCGGAGGATGAAGAACAATTTGCTATTCCAATGAATGGCAAGAAACGAAATGTTCGGAAAAATGATTTTTTGAAATTTGCGGAACAATGCAATATTTCTCGAAAGTCGGCGGAGAAAATGATGGCAAACCTGATTCAAAAAAAAGATAAATTTATTGAAATGTGTAAGGAATCGTATTTGCCCCCACATATGAAAGATAGTTTGATTAAATTGATAGAGGAACGGATAGAGAACCTTGGTTAAGGATTTGAAGGAGGATAAATGACGGAAAAAGAAATCTTAAAAGAACCACAGTTTACCGATGAAATTGTATCGATTATAAGAAGTGGTCTGCCCGATGAAGAAATTGTTGAGAAATTACATGACTACCATGACAATGATATTGCAAGAAGTTTAGAAGCACTGACAAAAGAGGAAAGAATCCATTTATATAATATATTAGATCCTGAATGGGTATCTGAAATTTTTACTTTTATTGAGGAACCGGAAGATTATATTGAGGAAATCGGGATTGATAAACTGGCGGCAGTTATCAATGAAATGGATTCTGATGATGCAGTTGATTTGCTGGAGAAAATTGATGAGAGTGTAAAGGAAAAACTGCGTCCGATTCTGCACGAGGATGTTAAGGCAGATATTCAGTTGATTCATTCGTATGATGAAGAGGAAATTGGTAGTCTTATGACGACCAATTATATTTGCATTAAAAAGACATTGAATATTCGCCAGGCTATGCGTGAGCTGATTGTACAGGCAGGTGAAAATGACAATATTTCAACTCTTTATGTTGTGGATGAGAATAATAAATTTAGTGGTGCAATTGATTTAAAGGATTTAATTATTGCCAGAGAAAATGATGATTTAGATGCTCTCATTAGTTATTCGTATCCGTATTTGTTAGACTGCGAAAAGATATCCGACTGCATTGAAAAAATCAAGGATTATGCTGAGGATTCGCTTCCGATATTAAATGATAAAAAAGAAATTATCGGTATTTTGACGGCTCAGGATGTTATCGAAGCGGTTGATGATGAGATGGGTGAGGATTATGCGAAGTTAGCCGGTTTGACAGCAGAGGAAGACTTGCGTGAAACAACAAAGGAAAGTATGAAAAAAAGACTACCATGGTTAATCATCCTGCTTCTTCTGGGGATGGGCGTGTCAACCGTGGTTGGCTCATTTGAGACCGTAGTGGCGGTGATTCCAATTGTGATTTGCTTCCAGTCACTTATTTTAGATATGGCGGGAAATGTAGGTACACAGTCACTGGCGGTAACGATTCGCGTGCTGATGGATGATGAGTTGAATGCAAAAGCAAAACTTCGGCTTGTGCTGAAAGAAATGAAAGTTGGCTTCTGCAATGGGCTGCTTTTGGGAGGACTGGCATTTGTCTTTTTGGGGCTGTATATTTTCGGCTTAAAAGGCTATGCCTTTCCGATGGCATTTTTGGTGTCCGGCTGTGTTGGCGTGTCACTGCTTTTGGCAATGGTAATTTCAAGTCTGGTAGGAACATTAGTGCCACTGTTTTTTGCAAAGATTAAAATTGATCCGGCAGTTGCATCCGGTCCATTGATTACTACGGTAAATGATTTGGTGGCTGTGGTCACGTATTATGGATTGGCGTGGCTGTTCTTGATTCCCATAATGGGTTAAAAAAGAAGTTCATTCGTATTGAGACGAGATAACGCTTCCGCGTTATAGTCTCTCACGAATGAACTTCTTTTTTTACTATTTTAGCGTTGCAGTTTATGCCTCAAACTGGAACCAGTCAAAGTCAAATTTACTACCCGGCATAAAGATAAAGTTTACTTTTCCGTATCCGGTAAAGCCGTTAATTGGGAACGTGGCTTCTTTGTAATCATCACTCTGCGTAAATTCCGCCATATGATTGATTTCTCTGCCATCTTCTGCGAAGAAGCGGATGTGAATTGTGTTCACAGGAATTGGTGAATGACCGCAGATTGTAATTTTTGATGGGCCTTCTTCGCCAAAATCCATATGCTCAAATTCGAGTGTAACATTATTTCCAATGTCGGTAATTTGTTTTTCACCAACGGTAAACATATCACCGGAAATCGTATTGTTTTCGATGGCGTATACTTTTCCGTAGGCTTTGCTTAATGTCTTGCAGTAAAAGCCCTGTAAGGAAAGTTTGATGCTTGGGTATACGACAATGGAAATGCTTTGTACACCGCGGATTCGCTCCGGCAGAGTGTAAACATTTTCCTGATAGTGGTTATACCAACTCTTCGCCTGATACTTGTCTTTGACAAGGCATTTGCCGTCTTTTTCAGAGTCGCCAAGCCAGATTTCAATTGGCAGTTCATCTTCAAATGAGAAAATTGGAATGTGAATCTCATCCGAGCCATATTCGCCAAAGTCCACATTTTCAAAGAGAAAGCGTGTGCGCTCCTCAGCAGTGATATAGACACCGCCCTGAAAACTTAACTTAGCTTCGTTTGTACAGTCTTTATAATCGATGCCGTTTACCATTTTGTACGGATTTAAAGTTGCTTCGCCAAGGCCTGTCACACAAAATTCCAGCTCAGACATTACTTCCATCACATCGCGTCCGTTTTTACAGCTGCAGCACAGGCGGAATTCACCATCGCCCAATGCGTGAATGGTTGCTTCGGTTCCGTTTGTCTCGATTTTCACACTATTGCTTTCAACACCATCAAGTGTAACTGCCTTAAATTCAATTTCACGGTAGGTCGCATCCGCAGGAAGAATTTTTGCGGTAACGGTAGTTTCTGTCACATTTTCATCGAAATGATTGGTTCCATGATTTGTCAATTCAATTTTGCGAACCGGAATTTCATCGGTTAAATCTTCTGCGGATTCTTTGTTTTCCATGAAACAGGAAATGCCATCACGAACATCAGCAGAAACAGCAGGAATCGAAAGGGTGGCAGCAGTAAGTCCTTTGGAAGTGACTTCGATTTCAATGGTTCCAGGTGTATCTTTGGCGGCGATAATTGCCAGAAGACGACCGCTGAATAAGCGGCGGCTCGTTCCTTTGTAGGAATCAAAGTCGGTACTGTCACCATTGTCCAGACCGATTAAGCGTCCGGCACCACTGACGTGAACCTGAACACGGCTGCGGCTGTTTGCAACAAAGGTATCGTTTCCATCGAGAGTGTTAATCTCGACAAATAAGAGGTCTTCGCCATTTGCCAAAAGCTGTTCTTTGTCCGGCTTACATACGATTTTTTTTGCATCGCCAAAAGATTTTTGTACGGTTTCTGCAATTACTGTGTCATTTTCATCGTAAGCAACCGCTTTTAGCTCACCCGGCTCATAGGCAATCTGCCAGTCGCAGGCTAAGTGAGTGCCCTTTTTGTGGTCAATCGTTTGTGCACCAAGGGATTTACCGTTAAAGAATAATTCGACTTTTGGCGCATTGGAAAAGGCACGGACATCGATTTTTTGGCCGATATTAAAATCCCAGTAAGGCAGGAGATGAACCATCGGATTTGTCTTGTAATCCGTCCATTCTGCCATGTAATGATAGTAGCTGTCCTTTGGAAAACCGGCGGTGTCAACTTGACCGAAATACGAGTTTTTCGTAAAATATGGTGTCGGCTCGCCGATATAATCAAAACCACTCCAGATAAACTGACCGAAACAGTAATCGCGGTCGCGGTGGGCAGATACAACGACATCTGTATTTTTAGCTCCCCAGTTTGTGGTACAGTTGCCAAGAGAGGAACATTGTCCGTCATCGTAAGTTAATAAACGGTTTGTCAGTGGGAAATGGTAAATACCGCGGCTTTGCAGAGTGGAAGAAGTTTCACTTCCGAAAATGCACCAGTCCGGATATTTTTTGTGGTGTTCATCATACAGATGCTCCATATAATTGTAGCCGACTAAATCAACTTCAGCAGCACATTTCTGAGCTCCCTCACCGCCCATGATATTAGAACCCATGCCAATAACAGCATTATCGTAGTAGTCAAGTTCTTTGACAGCGTCCCGTAACATTTTTGTTACTTCTAATCCGCGGTCGAAATTGATATCGTGGATTTCATTTCCGATGCCCCAGATAAAGACGGATGGGTGGTTTCTGTCCTGACGTACCCAGCTTGTTAAATCAGTTTTCCACCAGTCCTTAAAATAATTTCCGTAATCATAATCGGTCTTGCAGTGTTCCCACATATCAAAACTTTCCGTGTACAAGAGAAGACCCATTTCATCGCATAATTCCATCAGTTCCGGTGCCGGCATATTATGCGCGCTGCGGATGGCGTTAACACCCATTTTCTGCATAATTGTAAGTTGGCGTCTGACTGCTTCACGGTTCATAGCAGCACCGAGTGCACCGAGCGTATGATGCTCACAGGAACCGTTAATTTTTACATTTCTGCCATTCAAAAAGAAACCTTTATCCGGGTCAAAGGCAATTGTCCGGAAACCAAAGCGGTCATCATACGAATCAATGGCAGTTTCGTCTTTTATAATTTCACTATGTACGGTGTACAAATTCGGTGACTCAATATCCCAAAGAAGTGGGTTTTCAAAAGTCATGGTCTGTTTGTTTACGGTAAGGCCGCAAGGAATGGTAAGAGTTTCTTCACTTGTGCCGGCTTCTTTACCATCCGGTGCAAGTACCGTGTGGCAAAGAGTAACTTCGCAGGCGGAATCGGTATCGTTTTGAATCTCATAGTCGGCATGCAGAATGAAAGAATCCCCCTCTTTTTTGGCTGCCAGATAACCACCGTCTGTTGTGAAATGAACGGCAGGACGTCTTACAAGCCAGACATTTCGGTAAATACCGGAGCCCGGATACCAGCGGCTGTTTGGAAGTTCATAGGTGTTTTTTACCCAGATGGTATTTTCTCCCTCTTTGACATAGGAGGTCAAATCAATTTCAAACTGGGAGTAGCCGTAAGGCCATGTGAAAATTTTCTCTCCATTCAGATAGATTTCATTATCCATGTATACGCCTTCAAACAGTATGGACAGACGGTCTAAACCGAGCGCAGGCACCGTGAAAGTTTTTTTGTAGCAGCTGACACCCTGAGCGTACAAATCTTTGCTGTCGTAAATCATCCAGTCATGCGGGATGTCAACCGGCTCCCAGTCCTTTGTATTTAAGAATGTATCGATGGTCGTTTCCAGTGGTTCTCTGTGGAAAAACCAGTCGTTGTTAAAAAGCTGTTTCATAAAGGTTATCCTCCTAAAAAGTCGTTTTGAATGTGGGTTACTTTATCTATGTATAAGGATAGCAAAAAACTTTGACACAGGCAATGAATTTCTTTATACTTAAGATGTAGTTTTTTGGAAAGGGAAAGAATATGCAGATTTGTAAAATTGTGCCGGAAAAATTAAGACCGGCATTGGAACTTATCTGGGAAGTCTTTGAAGAATTTGAGGTGCCGGATTATGAAGAAATGGGGATTCAGACTTTCCGCCATTTTATTGAGTATCATAATATGGTGGAAAAAGTCAATGAGGGCGAAATGAAATTTTATGGGTGCTATCTCAATCAATATCTGATTGGTGTAATTGCCCTGCGCACAGGACAGCACATCAGTCTTTTGTTTGTGAGAGGGAAATTCCACCATCTGGGAGTGGCAACGAAGCTTGTGAAGGTTGTGGAAAATGAGGTGTTAGCACAGAATCCTAAGATTCGTGCGGTTACGGTAAATGCTTCGCCGTATGCTGTGGGATTTTATGAAAAAAACGGTTTTGTTGCACTTAATAAGGAACAAAAGGCAGATGGAATTCGTTTTACGCCGATGAGAAAGGCATTGTAAAGGAGGAGAATATGAAGAAAAAAAGAGTGTTGTCTACGGTTCTTCTGATTGTATTTATAGTCGCATTTTTAGCCAGTGGAGGATATTTATTTCATTATTTCTGGATGGCGAAACAAACAGAAGATGAATTATCACAATTGCAGCAGATTAGACAGGAAGCCTTTTCGGATACGGAAGAAGAAACGGAAGTGAAATCCGAAACCGGGCGGTCGATTCAAAAGGGATACCGTAAGCTTTACAAGAAAAATTCGGATTTAATCGGCTGGGTGACGGTGAAAAATACAAAAATTGATTATCCGGTTATGCAGACGAAAAAAGATTCGGAATATTATTTACACCGCAATTTTGAGAAAAAGTCCGATGTGAACGGACTGCCGTTTTTAGATGCCAAATGTGACATTGATGAGCAAAAAGGAAATCTGATGGTTTACGGACATCACATGAAAAGCGGTTTGATGTTTGCACATCTGGAGGATTTTGAAAAGGCAGATTTTTATAAAAAACATAAAACAATTGAGTTTGATACGCTTTATGAGAAGCGGCAGTATGAGGTGGTGGCAGTATTTCGCTCGAAAGTGTATAAAGAAAATGAGGATGTGTTTAAGTATTACCAGTATGTAGGAAAATTATCTAAAAAACAGTATGAAACTTATGTGAAAAACTGTAAGAAATTATCGATTTACAAAGACGGGGCAACACCGGCTTACGGAGAGCAGCTTCTGACTTTGGTAACTTGTGCCTATCATACGGAAAACGGGCGGTTTGTAGTTGTGGCGAGAAAGAAGGAGAAAGTATGACAAAGGAAATGTGGCAGTTAGCCAGAATGCACGAACTCAAAGATTTTGGGGAAAGACTTTCGCATTATGAAAATGATGAAATGCTCATTGATGATGTGGATGAAGGTTTCTGCAATATGATGGGCTATACGCAGTCGGAACTTATGATACGAAGCTGCGGAAAAGTGGGAGATTTAATTTATCCGCCGGATTATGAGGAAATTCGTTATCAGATTCGGAAAAATCTGAAACAGAGCGGCAGTTACACATGCCGTTACCGCATGAGGAAAAAAGACGGTTCTCTTATCTGGGTGTGGGAAAATGGACGTTATGAAAAAGATGATACCGGAAGAAAAAATATCCGTTCTTTAGTCGTTGATGTTTCACGCGAAGAAGAAACAATGCGAGAAAGAGACACGACCTATGATAATATCCCGGGTGGTGTAATGACAGTCCTTGTTACCGATACGAATTTCTACATTATGGAGGCAAACCACCAGTATTTTACAATGGTGGGAACAACGAGGGAGCAGTACCTTGGCAGTTCCGGTATTTATACGTATCCACAGGATTTGCCGGGGCTTCGAAGCCACATCATTGAGCAGGCTAGAAAACAGGAGCCGATAGACTATGATTTTCGAACCAGACATCCGCGGTATCAGGATACGAGATGGTACCGGATGGTCGGCAGATATTATCAGGAAAGCGAAGAGGGATGTGAATATTTATGTACGCTTTTAGACGTTACGGAGCAGAAAAGGATGATGTATCGTCTGGAGAAGGAAAAAGAGCGTTACATGATAGCGTCAGGAATTAATGCACATTTTCTGTTTGAATACGATGTGAAGGAAAAGAAGATGCGGTTTTATGAAGATTCCGAACATATGACATTTTCACTCTGTATTGCTAAACAGTGTAAGGGAACGTTGAATGAAATCATGTATGATTCAGGACTTTTGTGCCCGGAGGATAAAGGAGTTTTTGACTTTTTATATACCGATGAAATTTCGGCATCGTCACAAATTCGGCTTCTGACAAAGGAGCACGTTACAGGGGAAGAGAGCTATCAGTGGTATGAATTTGCGGTTACGAAAGTTTTGGAGAAAGGCCAAGTTGTTCGTCTGATTGGCAGTATGAAAAATATTGAGGCGAAGAAAAAGCAGGAAGAAGAACGGTTTGAATTACAGAATATTTATCAAAAACAGGCGGATAAGATCTATGAAATAGTAATTAAAGTTTCTCTCCGTGACCACACAATGAAGGGATATTTTACCGGAGAGGAGGCATTTGAAGATATTTATCCGTTTGCACAGTTTGAAGATTACGTGGAAAAAACAGCAACGCATTATGTGCATCCGGAGGATAAGGCTCGTTTTTATACTGTGTTTGATTTGGATAATATGAAAGATGTATTAGAGTCCAGTTCGATTGAGGAAATATTATTTTTCCGTATTAATAAACCGGGTGAGGACTATCGTTACAAATGTTTCCGCTACAGTTATCTGGGAAGTGATACGGATACAATTATCGTGGAGGCGCAGGACATGCATGAACTGAGGATGATTCAGTTAAAAGAGGAAGAATCAAACCGAAGACTGATGGCAGCAGCGTTGAAAGAAGCGAAAGATATGGTGGAGATGAGAAGAAATTTTCTGGCTATTTTAACAAGAGAGGTAATGGCACCGGTTCAATATGTGAGTACGGAACTTTATAAGCAGGATAATCTGCAAGAGCGAATTGGAGAAATCCGGACGGCCGCTGAGTATGTACTTGAGGTTATTGAGAGTATGTCGGAATATGAAATAATTGAACAAGGGAAAATGCTGGTGGAAAACAATTCTTTTTCACTTGCTAAACTTGTAGACGAAGTGGTAGTTGACTGGAAAGGGAGAATGGATCAGGCAAAACTTACGCTGGAAACAAATTTTGATTTAAGCGGAGAACTGTGTTATGGGGATGAAAAACGAGTTCACGAAATCTTTAATCATATTTTGGGAAACTGTCTCCTAAATTCGGAAGAATTCGCTTCCGTGCGCGTTTTTGGAACTGTGGAAAAAAGAGGGGATGATCAGTTTTTATTATCTGTTATGTTTGAAGACTGGGGGCTTCCAATCGATGAGTCTTCCTTTGGAAGAAATTACCTTTTGGACAGTGTAAACACTAGAATGGACTGGAAGCGGAAAGAGGGAATTTACTGTACAACATTTTCTTTGGTGGTTGCCAGACGTCTGGCAGAATTTCTTGGCGGAAGGCTAGAATTGAGCCGCCGTGGGGGAAATGTGAATGTGATGAAACTGGAACTTCCATTGAAAAGGGGATGGGAAGATACGGTTACCCAATTAGAGCCGAATCCGGAACTCTTTCAAAATGAGGTGTCACTGAAAGGGTATAAAATTTTAGTTGTTGAACCACAGAATGAGGAATCCGATATGATGGGGGTACGATTCCGTGTTTGTGGAGCGCAGGTGGATGTTGCTTACTCTGGTAAGGAGGGACTTGAATTATGGGATAGCTATGTGGCAGAGCCATTTGATGTGGTGGTTGTGGATGGATATTCATTAGCTATTGATTATGAAGATTTTGCGATGGAATTTAGAAGCCGCGAGCGGGCGAAAAAAGTACCTTTGTTTGTATTAGTGGACGAAATTCAGCAAAAAAGCATTGAAACCAGTATACAGATAGGAATCAATGCCTTTTTGGAAAAACCGTTGCAGCTTAAACGTTTTTTGCAGCTTGTAGAATCTTTTTACCGTTGACTTAAGTTGCCAAATTGTTCTTTTCGCTTTCGCTTATTTTGATAGAGTAAATCGTCGCTTGCCTTCATGTATTGCTCACGCGATACCGAAAGTGACGGGTCGGAGATGGTATATCCGAAACTGGCGTTGACACAGTATGGGAGGCTGCTGTCAGCGTTGAAATCTTTTAAGTATTGTATGAAGTTTTCTGTATATTGTTTCGCCTTCTCTTCGCTATAGTCGTAGCCAAATACGGCAAATTCATCGCCACCGATGCGGGCACAGATTTCACATCCTAAGCAGGCGTGACGCATTGCATCAGCAATTGTCTGAAGTGCTAAATCTCCATGGCAATGTCCGTAAACATCGTTGATGTATTTCAGGTTATCCATGTCGATACTCAGTGTCATCGTCTTTATGTTGCGTTTCTTTGCCTCAATAAATTCTTCTTCCGAAAATTGCTCAAAACCGCGGCGGTTATAGAGTTTCGTAAGAAAATCCTCATGGTAGAGCGTGTTTAATTTTTCTAACAATGCTTCGTTTTTTGCACGAATCCGCGAGTTTTCCAATGTATTTCCAATAAGGGAAAGCCATGAGTGGAACAGTGTATTTTGTGCTTCTTCGCCATTTGATGTTGCTGCTACGTAACCGAAATTATATTCTAAATAATGAATTGGAAAGAAATATACATTCATTGGTTCTTCCCGAATGGCTTCCGGCGGCAGCAGTTTTTTCGTCTCAAAACTGGAGGTGGCAATTGGATTTAAATCTCTCAAACTATAAATGGAATGGGAGCGTTTGGCAAACCCGGGAGCTTTTTTCTTTACCTGCGGATAGGCACCATTGCCGTGAACTCCAAGACACAGATAAAAATCGCGGGTAATGTCAGGTGCATCCTCTAACCGGAGATAATCACCGATATCCTCTGCAGATGTCATATTTTCCAGTGAAATGGAAACAAATGTATTATGCACATTGTGGTTAATTAAATGTTCCATTAATTCAACTTCATACATATGGGAAAGACTTAAATCTTTCATCGTAGAGGATTCGCAGCCGCAGGAGTTACGAATGATGGTTTTCGTAGGAACGAAAGTGCAGGCAGGTGCTTCTTTTCCGTTTAATAAGATATCAATTGTTTCCATTGCTCTTTTTGCCATATCAGAAACCGAGACACAACAAGTAGTTAGCGGTGGTACATTTGCACGCGCATCACGCACATCATCAAAACCGGAAATTGCGATGTCCTTTGGCACTGAGTAGCCCTGCAGTGTAAGTTCTTTGCAAAGAGAGAGTGCCATGTAGTCGTTGGCACAGACAATCGCCTGAGGGCGGTTTGTTAAATTCATAAAGTGGTTCGCTGCAGCAGCGGCACAATTTTTCCAAAAGTCACCTTCGAAAATGTATTCATCCGGACAGTCAAGTCCTAATTCAGCCATTGCCTCTTTATACTTTTCTAAGCGGAAAATGGCATCCGGATGGTTATATGGTCCGGACATAAAGGCAATGCGGTCAAAGTGATGAACATCATGAAAGTGGCGTACAAAAGTAGGAATTGCGTCTGTGTCCTCCACTAAAATGTTGTAACAGCCGTTTACTTTTTTCCTCATGCTGATAATCGGTGCCTGACAGCGTTCTCTGACAAGTTTCCACAGATCCTCGACGGCTTCATCGCTGTTAAATGTGTCGTGGCAGACAATTAGGGCGTCGAGCTGTTCATACGGAATCAGATGAAGAATGTTGTATTCACCCTCCGCATTTTTATTATCGCTGCCATAAATGGTAAAGGCAGAGAAAGTAAGCAGATTATATCCGTGCTCGGAAGCGGATTTTGACAAGGTATGTACCAGTTGCTGCTGGTAGTAACCGGTTATATCAAATAAAATAATACCGATGGTTTTTCGTCCGTTTAACATAAGTCCTCCAATCTACTCTGCTTGTTTTAACTTATCCGAATAAAGGTAATGAATCAATTGTTTTACATAATTTTTGCCTTCATCGGTTGCGTTTGTAATTACATAAAGAACAGGCTCTTTTGTAATTGGCGTTCTGCCGGTAAAGAGTGCCTGGTATTTTTTGCAGTCTTTCAAAGAAATACCAATTACCTTGTCAGGCCCACCTTTTTGGGTGACAAAATAAGGCTTTAAGGCTTTCTTTTCTTTTTCGCTTAAAAAATCATTGAGATTCATAATAAATCCATTTTTTAAGTAAATATTTTCTACATCTTCATAAGAAGCAATCATGCAGTCTAATGAATTTGCCACCAGACGGCTGCTGATTTCCGATAAATCGCTGCCTGTGTCGGCTCCCATCTCTCTGGCAACATCCGAGCGGGTATAATACATATAAAAAGAAGCACGGTTCTTTTTATAATCCATCTTCATGGAGTCGGTAAATTGGTCGCTGAATTCTGTCAGGGTGCTGTCGGTAATGGATTCATTCAGAATCGCACACCGCATATAAATATGAGACTTGTTGATAAAATCAACCCATACGATGTAAAAAACAACGCCGGCTACGGCAAGTATAATGAGTAGTTTGGGCAGATAATAGGTTTTGAAAAAGTCCCGTTTTTGCTTCCCTGTCATATTTTTCATACGTTCTTTGTCCGATAAATCATCCTGTCTTTTTTGGTAAATGGATGCTTCTTCGGTTAAAGATGTTTTTTTTCCTTTGGTATTTAAAGCCATGTTATAATCAGCCTTTCTAATATTGATATACATAATAAATTATAGCATAGAAATGCGTGTATGAAAAGGATTGTTGTTTAATTATTGAAAAAAAGTTGCATTTTATGGCTGGTATTTGTTGGAAATACACAAAATGTAAAAAAGGGTATTGACATTTAGAAAACAGCGTTCTATAATTGCAGTCATAGATGACGAAGGCGTCAGAAACGAGAATTTGTTTCTGGCGCTTTTTCTATTGCAGGGGAATACGTCATGAAAGAAAAGGAGGAATTAGTATGGATGTAATGAAAGCAGTTGAATCGCTTCAGGGCGATTTGTGGGGCGTATGGTTCTTGATTGGCGCCGCACTGGTATTCTGGATGCAGGCAGGTTTTGCTATGGTGGAAGGTGGTTTTACCAGAGCCAAAAATGCCGGTAACATCATTATGAAAAACCTCATGGATTTCTGTATCGGAACCGTGATGTTTATGCTGATTGGTTTTTCACTGTTGCTTGGTGAAGATTATCTTGGATTTATTGGTAAGCCGGGATTTGACTTATTCACCAATTTCGCAAATTTTGATTTTTCAAACTTTGTATTTAACCTTGTGTTCTGTGCAACGGCAGCAACAATTGTTTCCGGAGCAATGGCAGAACGAACCAAATTCTTATCCTATTGTGTGTACTCCGCTGTAATTTCAGCGTTGATTTATCCGATTGAAGCTCACTGGATTTGGGGCGGCGGCTGGTTAGCAAAGATTGGCTTCCATGATTATGCCGGTTCTTGTGCCATTCATATGGTAGGTGGTATCTGTGCTTTGATTGGTGCCGCATTCTTAGGACCTCGTATTGGTAAGTTTAAGAAAGACAAGACCGGTAAAGTTGTAAAAGTAAATGCGATTCCGGGTCATAACTTAACAATTGGTGCACTTGGTGTATTTATCTTGTGGCTTGGCTGGTATGGATTTAACGGTGCTGCTGCAAAAGATTTGGCAACACTTGGTTCGATTTTCTTGACAACAACAGTTGCTCCTGGTATTGCGACTGTCGTATGTATGATTTTTACATGGATAAAGTATGGTAAACCGGATGTTTCGATGTGTCTGAATGCATCGCTTGCCGGATTGGTAGCAGTAACCGCTTCCTGTGATGTGGCAGATGCACTCGGTGCAGCAATTATCGGTGCGGTAGCCGGTGTGCTGGTTGTCTTTGGTGTATGGCTCTGCGATCATGTGCTTCATGTGGATGACCCGGTTGGCGCCGTAGCCGTACATATGATGAATGGTATTTGGGGTACTTTTGCAGTTGGTTTATTTGCTACTTCATCTGCTCCCGGATTTAAAATAGCCGGAATTAAAGAAGGCTTGTTCTATGGTGGTGGATTTAACCAGTTAGGACTTCAGATTTTAGGTATCCTTACGGTTGCTGCATGGACAGCCGTATTGATTACAATAACATTCCTTGTTATTCGTGCAACCATTGGTCTTCGTGTAAAACCAGAAGAAGAAATCGAAGGTCTGGATGCGGTAGAACATGGTTTGCCGAGTGCTTATGCAGACTTTATGCCGGCTGGTAACCGCTTCTATGCTGCATCACCGGCAGGAGCAAAGACAACGATGGGCGATGTTCCGATGGAAGCCGCTGTACCGGTAGCAGAAGTTCCGGCTCCGACTCTCAAAAAGAAGAAAGAGGTAGCTGAAGATGCAGTGAAGATGAGCAAGATTTCCATTATCTGCCGTCAGAGCAAGTTCGAGGATTTGAAGGAAGCACTGAATGCAATTGGCGTCAGCGGTATTACCGTAACTTCCGTATTAGGCTGTGGTACTCAGAAAGGTACAGCAGAGTATTATCGTGGTGTGCCGGTTGAATTTACCTTGCTGCCGAAAACGAAAGTTGAGGTTGTTGTAAGTGCCATACCGGTAGAAAAAGTTGTGGATGCTGCAAAACAGGCACTCTACACCGGTCACATTGGTGATGGTAAAATCTTCGTATACGATGTCGAAGAAGTTGTCAAAGTCAGAACCGGCGAGAGCGGATTTGATGCTTTGCAGGACGATTAATAAAAGTAAAACGATTACACTCCTAAATGATTAAAATGATACAGATAACGTCTCACCTTCTCTCAGGGTGAGGCGTTTTTCTTTGGCTTTGTAACAAAGAATGATGGATGTATCAGACCCTGCGTGCAGGACGACATCGGTGAGGACGCCTTTGTTCCAGCGGATGTCATAGCGGATATTTTCCCTGCCGCAGATTCCTCTTATAAATCCATTCTGCCATGCATTTGGGAGCGCAGGAAGAAGAATCGTTTTATCTTCTCTTGACTGCAAAAGCATTTCTGTGATGGCGGCAATTGAGCCGAAATTACCATCAATTTGAAATGGCGGATGTGTGTCAAATAAATTTTGTAAAGTCGAGTTGGAAAAGAGGAGTAAAAGTTGTTTATAAGCATTTTCTCCGTCCCATAAACGGGCATACATATTCATAATCCATGCACGGCTCCAGCCGGTGTGGCCGCCACCTTCACTGAGTCGTCTTTGTAACGTGATTTTGGCAGCATCACAGAAATCCGATGTGCTATCCGGTGTAATTTGGAAAGCCGGATGAAGTGCCCACAAATGTGAGATGTGGCGGTGCCCCGGTTCTGCTTCGTCATAATCTTTTATCCATTCCATAATCTGCCCGTGTTTTCCGATTTTGATTTTTGGAAGTTTTTTCGCGGTTTCTTTTGCTCTTTGGCAAAAATCGATATCGGTTTCTTTTAACAATGTAGAGGCTTTCTCAAAATGGTCGAATAATTCGTGAAGAATTTCATTGTCCATAGTAACGCCGTAAGACAAGCGTCCCTTTGTGCCGTCTTCCATAATATAAGTGTTTTCCGGTGACACGGAAGGGCAGGTTACCAATTCTCCATTAACCTCAATGAGAAAATCCATAAAAAAGGCAACACATTCTCGTAAAAATGGATACATTTCTTTCAGAAAATCAAGGTCTTTTGTGTAACTGTAATAGTTCCAGACATGGGTGGCAAGCCACGCACCGCCCATAACCCAGTAAGTGGCAGGGATATAGATGTCCTGCGGTGCTGTATCACCCCATAAATCGGTGTTGTGATGGGCAACAAAACCGTGGCAGCCGTACATTTCTTTAGCGGTCTGTATTCCGTTTTCCAACATGCGGAGCATATGTGTAAAGAGCGGTTTTTCGCAGTCGGCTAACTGACAGGATAATGCCGGCCAGTAGTTCATTTCCGTGTTGATATTAATGGTAAATTTACTTCCCCACGGCGCACTTAAAGAATCGTTCCAGATGCCTTGAAGATTTGCCGGGAGGCAGTCGCCGCGGCTGGAACTAATTAACAGATATCTGCCAAAATCAAAGTATGTGTTAATGAGTCCGTTGTCTGAGTGTTCCTTATCAATACGAGCAAGTCTTTCATCTGTTGGAAGGGTATCGAGAGATGAATCATAAGTAAGTGCAAGACTTGTACGGTCAAAGTATGAGCGGTATTCTTTGATATGAGTCTCTTTCATTGTCTCATAAGAAATTAAGGCAGCTTTTGCCAATGTTTCTTTTACCGTTTCTTCCGGATTTTTATGGCGAAATGTAGTTGCCGCTGTCAGCAATACGGTAATGGAAGAGGAGCGTTCGGCTAACAAATGTTCACCTATGCCGGTCTGTGTGCCGTCCGAAATGACAAAACGCATACCGGCACAGAAAGTTTCATCCCCACCGCCAAGTCTGCCGGAAATTAACAGTGTATCGTTCGTGTGGGCGGTTGTCTCATAAAAAGAACCGCGCTGTAAAGAAGCAGCCAAAGAAAGTCCGTCCGGATTTGTGCTTGTAAAATGGGCGACAATGCAGTTTGAATCAAAACTGGAAAATGTCTCGATTTCATAGGAAAAGCCGGTGTTTGCATCTGTGACTTTTGAGGTGTGTACGGCGGTTGATAAATCAAGTGTCCGCTTAAAAGCTTTTGTGTTTTTTCGTACACCGCAGAAATCAAAATAAACATCACCAAGCGTCTGGTAACTGTGCTGACTCTGTGGCGTGCTGGACAGGGCATATTTACAGAGATTTTCTGCCTCTGAAATTTTTCCATTTAAAATCAATTTACGTATTTTTTCTAGATTTTTTCTGGCATCGGGATTGTTTCGGTTTCTTTTTGTCCCGAACCAAACGGAATCTTCATTGAGCTGAAAATGTTCTTCATGTTCCTCCCCGAAAATCATAGCTCCAAGTTTTCCGTTTCCAATGGGAAGTGCCTTGTTCCAGTCTCCGCCTGACGGTGTATGGTAAAATAACTGACTCATTATGCTGCTCCTTTTTCTTTTTTGTAACATTATACAATTGTCAAACAAATTTTTCTAGTGTATGATTAAAAGAAAACAAAAGCAGATGATGGAGGTAGCAGATGAAAAAAGTAATCAGCGAATTTAAAGAATTTATCAGCCGTGGCAATGTTATGGATATGGCAGTTGGTATCATTATTGGTGGCGCATTTACGAATGTTGTTTCATCTTTGGTAAAGGATATTATCAATCCGATTCTTGGTTTGTTTGGTGGTATGAATTTTGACCAGTTGAGTTGGAACATTATCGGTGATGTTACATTGAATTATGGAAGTTTTCTGACAACGGTAATCAATTTTTTGATTATGGCATTTGTTGTTTTTTTGATTGTGAAAGTGATGAATACGATTAGCAATCGGTTTTCCCGAAATAAAGAAGAAGAAAAACAGGAACCGACCGTTAAAGTTTGTCCGTTTTGTAAAAGTGAAATTGATATTCAGGCGAGCCGATGCCCGCACTGTACATCAAATTTGGAGACATTGGACTGATTTTGTTAGACAAACCGGCGGCTTTTATGACGGATATTACGGATTATAAAAGTAAGGAGCTTTCCATGGAGAAGAAAATTGAACAGGTAAAAGAGGAAAGCCAGTCGAAGATGACATTTTTAAGGCATAAACTTCATGCAAAAAACTCTTGCGAATTGAGGTTATATATATTACAATAATAGTAATTGGGTATGATTATAGAAAGGATGTGGCGGCATGCAGGAATTGAATAATACGCAATACTTTAAGGTTGAGGCGGAGAAAGATTTGGATGTCCGTGATGTGATTGCGGCAGTTTATTCTGCATTGACGGAAAAAGGCTACAATCCGGTTAATCAGATTGTTGGGTATCTGATGTCGGGAGACCCGACTTATATTACCAGTCACAAAGGTGCGAGAAGTTTGATTATGCGTGCGGAGCGTGACGAAATTATCGAAGTGTTTTTAGAAGACTATATTGAGAATAATCTCAAGGAAGACTAGGTATTTATTTTGAAAATCATGGGACTTGATTACGGCTCAGTGACAGTTGGCGTGGCGATTAGCGACTCCATGCTTTTGACTGCCCAGCCGGTTGAAGTTATAAAAAGAAAAAGTGAAAACAAATTACGACAGACTCTGGCACGTATTCAGGTACTGGCAGAGGAAAATGACGTAGGACGTATTGTGCTTGGCTACCCGAAGAATATGAATAATTCGGAGGGAGAGCGTGTCGAGCGAACGAAAGAATTTATGGAAAAACTAAAGGCTAGAACAGGGTTAGAAGTAGTGCTGTGGGACGAACGGCTCAGCACGGTTTCTGCCATGGATGTGTTAAAAGAAGGCGGAGTGCGCTCAGAACATCGGAAGACGTATGTAGACAAGATTGCAGCTTCCCTGATTTTACAGGGTTATTTAGATTCCATACGCAATTAGGAGGATTTCATGTCAGAAAACGAAAATGGACTCATTATGCTTACGGCTGACGATGGCAGCGAGGAGGCTTTTTTTGTGTTGGAAAAAGCAGACATTGCCGGTGTATCGTATCTTCTTGTGACAGATTCCGTCGAGGATGAGGAAGCAGAAGCAATGATTTTGAGAGAGGAAACAGAGGACGAACTGGTAACATATCAGGTTGTAGACGATGAGAAAGAGTTGAAAATTATTTCAAAGTACTTAGAAGAATTATTGGACGACGTAGAATTAAGATTAGAATAGAGAGGTGTAATAAAATTGAAGAAGAAAAAAACAGGGGAAGAGCGCGTAAAAATTATTCCACTTGGAGGTCTGGAACAGATTGGAATGAATATTACGGCGTTTGAGACGGAAGAGAGCATTATTGTAGTGGACTGCGGACTGGCTTTCCCGGAAGATGATATGTTAGGTGTGGATTTAGTAATCCCGGATATCACGTATTTGCAGGATAACAGAGATAAAGTGAAAGGCTTTGTCATTACACACGGACATGAGGACCACATCGGTTCCCTGCCTTATGTGTTAAAAGAACTGAATGTTCCGATTTATGCGACGAGACTTACGATGGCAATTATCGAGAATAAGTTAAAAGAGCATAATCTGTTAAATAATGTAAAGAGAAAAGTCGTTACCTATGGTCAGTATATTAACTTAGGAGATTTCCGTATTGAGTTTATCCGAACAAACCACAGTATTGCGGATTCAGCGGCATTGGCCATTTATACACCGGCAGGAATTGTTGTACACACCGGTGACTTTAAAGTAGATTATACGCCGGTTTACGGAGACACAATTGATTTGGCTCGTTTTGGTGAACTTGGTAAAAAAGGCGTGCTTGCCCTGATGTGCGACAGCACGAATGTTTTGAAACCGGGCTTTACCGAGTCGGAGCGCACGGTTGGTGCGACTTTTGATTCAATTTTTGAGGAAAATGTACACAACCGTATTATCGTGGCAACCTTTGCTTCGAATGTAGACCGTGTGCAGCAGATTATTAATTCGGCGAAGAAGCAGAACCGTAAAGTCGTGATTGAAGGACGAAGTATGGTAAATATCGTAAATACGGCGGTGGAGCTTGGCTATATTCAGGTGCCGGACAATATGATTATCAGCTTGGAAGAGATGAAGAATTATTCCGATGAGCAGCTTGTACTGATTACTACGGGAAGTCAGGGTGAAGCAATGGCAGCTCTTTCCCGTATTGCGGCAAGTATTCATCGTAAAATCGCGATTAAACCCGGGGATGTTGTTATTTTCAGTTCCCGTCCGATTCCGGGTAATGAGAAGTCGGTATCCAAAGTAATTAATGAACTTTCCCAAAAGGGCGCAAAGGTAATAATTCAGGATACTCACGTTTCCGGACATGCGTGCGAGGAAGAGATTAAATTGATTTATTCGCTTGTGAAACCGAAGTTTTCCATACCGGTTCATGGTGAGTACCGTCATTTGCAGGGACAGGCAGAAGTAGCACAGAAGATGGGCGTGCCAAAAGAAAATATTAAGATTTTACGTTCCGGAGATATTTTGGAACTCTGCGAGGACCGTGCAACAATTGTTGGTAAAACGATTGCACAGGGAATTATGGTCGATGGACTTGGCATTGGCGATGTAGGAAATATCGTTCTTCGCGACCGCCAGCACTTATCGGAAAATGGTCTTTTGGTTGTAGTGCTTACACTGGAAAAAGGATCCAACACGATTTTGGCAGGACCGGATATTGTATCCCGCGGTTTTGTATATGTCAGAGAGGCAGAAAACTTGATGGATGAGTGCCATGAGGTTGTCAATATTGCACTTGACCGTCTGTACGAAAGAGGAATTACAGACTGGGGAAGAATTAAAACAGAAATTAAGGATACTCTGAATGATTTCCTGTGGAAGAAGATGAAGAGAAATCCGGTTATTTTACCAATTATAATGGAGGTATAATCCATGTTAAAAGCTGTACGAACCATGTTAATTGTATTACTGAATATCGTGTTTTATGGTTTGGTTGTATTTGGTGGTGTACAGCTGTGCCGCGTCGGCTATTCCTTTGCCTGCGAGGCGGTGGGCGATACGGCAAAAGATTTGCCGCCCGGACAGACAAAAGCATTTACCATATCGGAGGATGATGGTGAATTTGAAGTGGCTAAGCGGCTGTCGAATCAGGATTTGGTCGGTAATCCGGCGGCGTTTTATGTGCATATGCAGTTGATGAAACGCGAGGGAACTGATATGCAGAAAGGTATTTATACGCTGAACAGCAGTATGACCTACGAGGAAATTATCCGTGTAATTTACGGATTGTAAATGATATCACATAAAATCCCATGTTTTCTTATGGCAGGACTGGGATTTTTTGTGCGTTTAGTAAAGGAGAAAAAATGGTACACACAAAGACGAGTCACCATGACCGCATGGAAGTGTTTTTGGAAAAATACAGAGAACCGCTGCCAAAGCCATTAGAAGAGCTTGAGAGAAAGGCACTTTCAGAGGATGTGCCGATTATAAGGTCCGGCACAA
>ERZ808240.1440-NODE-1440-length-29529-cov-5.924849_pt1 | contig 29529 bp, 21 predicted proteins | sample MGYA00521084_ERZ808240 | MGnify/ENA primary metagenome ERZ808240 (study PRJEB31516, sample SAMN03275571) | gut metagenome | biome: mammalia-associated habitat; material: feces | host: Papio cynocephalus | place: Kenya | collected 2012-08-06 ... | reverse complement strand
TTAAAACTCGATAACCATGGGATTTTTTAAGAAATGGACTTCGGAAAATGAGATATTATATCAAATAATATGTTGAGTATATTTTTTATGCTCAAATAACTAAAAAATCCCTGTTTAAAATAAACAGGGATCACTAATCAAATTTTATCTAGCACCTTTTTCGTAAGGTATACCTTCCGCTTTAGGGCAATTGTTCCTCTTAGAAGAAAGAATCAAAATGATGATTGTAATTATGTATGGAATCATCATAAATAAGTCATTCAATCCTCCAAAGCTACTATTTGGGAACAAACTATCTTGAACCCAAGAATATTGTGATAATACTCTAAATGTTGCAAAGATAAATCCAGTACCGATAATAACACCTGGTTTCCAGTTTCCAAAAATCATAACAGCTAAAGCTAAGAAACCAAATCCTAAAACACCACTATTAGCATCAAAGAGATTTAACATTGAAACAAAAGCAAAGCCACCTATTCCACCTAGAAATCCAGAAATACAAGTTCCTAAATATCGTATCTTAGTAACTGATATACCAACAGAATCACAAGCTTGTGGATTTTCACCACAAGCAACAAGTCTTAAACCAATCTTAGTTTTCTTTAAAAACACAGCAGTTAAAGCAATTAAAATAACAATAATAAAATTTGAAACATACAAATTTGAAAAAGTTAAAACAGAGAAGAAATAGCCAACATATTGCCAAAAATTTGGATTGGTAAGTCTAGCAATTTCTGGAAGATTATAATATTGAGTTTCACTTCCAAAATTCTTCTGTGTTATTCTTAACCATTCAGGTGCATTAATTTTAGTATCAATGCCAAGTTCACCATTAGTACCAGTTAATTTATGAACAATAGCAATTGCAAAAGCGGCTGCTAAAACATTGATTGCAGTACCAACTAAAGTTTGATTAGCTTTCAAATTGATGGAAGCAAAAGCCAAAAGAAGTGAAGCAATAACACCAACAAGTCCAGCTACTAATGCTGCAATAATTGCAGCAAGAATTGGATTTATTAAACATTGCGTTGTATCAGCTTTACCAAATTCATTAATTGGTGAAAAACTTCTCAGCACTAAAAATCCTGCCATAGCACCAAAAATCATGATACCTTCTAATGCTAAGTTGATGATGCCTGAATGTTCCGATACCATACCACCATAAGCGACAATAATAAGGGGTAAAACAGTTGCAATAATTAAAGCTAATATAGTAGCTACATGGCCAACATTATTGACAGTTGTTTCAGCAGCACTAGCTAATACTTGTAGATTAAACATACTAATTTTCCTCCTTACTTTCTTCTACTTTTAATTTATCATCTCTATTATTTATAAGAACATCTTTTTCTAAAACATATTCTTTTTTATGTCTATCTTTCATAAGCATATTGTAGATAATTAAAGCAAAAGCAGATAAATATAAGATAACTGAGATTGTAATATCAGCTGCAGATGAGTCAAAACCAGTATCATTTGTTAAACCTTTACCACAGACTTTTAAGAATGCAATAAAGAAACCAGACACAATAATTCCTATTGGACTATTATTTCCTAAGAAGGCAACAGATATTCCATCAAATCCTTCTTGCCAAACTGAAGTGATATCGCCTTTAAACATCTGACCTGGAAGAAGATAAGCACAAGCTCCACCAAGACCAGCAATAGCACCTGAGATTAAAAATGCCCATATAATATTCATCTTAGCATTAACACCAGCATATTCAGATGCATCTCTATTAAAGCCTGTAGCTTTAAGCTTATATCCAAATGTTGTTTTATTAAGTAAAATAGCAACAATAATTGCAACAACAATTGCAATTATAATAGCAATATTTAATGGATATGATGAGCTTGCAAGGTATTTATTTGGAAGCTCGCCAGGAAGTCCATTAATCTTTGGAGTACCACTATCACTTTGAATGAAGAATCCCGGCACTGACTTAATCATAATACGAGTAAAATATAAAACCATCCAGTTTAACATGATAGCAGAGATAACTTCATTGACGTTAAAAAATGATTTAAGTAAACCAGGTATAGCACCGATTATAGCACCACCAACAATACCAATAAGTAAACAAACAGTCCAGTGTAGATTAAATTTCCAACCGCAAAGCAAAGCTAAAAAACCACCCATTGCATATTGTCCTGAGGCACCGATATTAAACATGCCACACTTATAACATAAACAGACAGCGAGTCCACAAAACACAAGTGGTGACATTTTATAAATGACTTGAATAATATCATTTAATCCGCCAGTCCAGAAAATCCTATATCCATAGCTGAACTTACTTGGATTTAAAATCAACATGACAATAGTACCAATAAGAACACCCATTGCACAGCAAATAAGCGATGCTAATATTGATGAACTTTTTGATTTAAACAAGTATTGAGCAATTGGTTTATATGCAAGAGGACCTCTTTCATAAGAAGGATTATCAAGTAAATCAGAAGTTAGAAGCTGCTCATCAATTTGCTTATTTGCGTATTCAATTGTCGGATGACCATTATCTTGTCTTCTTGATTTGAACTTTATTTGAGGTTCAAAATCATCGCCAGGATTGTATTCGTTATTTTCTAAATACTGAGAAATGTCTTTATTCTTACTCATCTTGACTTCCTCCTTCCTTATCATCTTGTTGAGCTTCTAATTGCTCTTTTAAAGTAGCATTTTCTGCTTGTTGAGCTTTAAGTTCAGCTTGAATTCTTTCTTCTTCAGATCTGAGCCATTCTTCTTTGCTCATTCCATCTTTTAAACGCTGCTTATAAACTTTTTCACGTTTTTGTTTTTCTTTATGTATTTCTTCTTGTCTTTGTCTTTCTTCTTCTTCAGCTTGTTTTTTAGCCTCTTCTTCTTCAGCCAAGCGTTTTTCTTCCTCTTTTCTCAAAGCTTCTTTTTCAGCTTCTTCTTTAGCTAAACGTTTTTCTTCTTCTCTTCTTAATTTTTCTTCTTCTTTAGCTTTTCTAGCTTCTTCTTTTAATCTAGCTTTTTCTAGTATTTTTTCTTCTTTAGCTTTCTTTTTTTCTTCTTCAGCTAGAATTTCTGCTTCGTATTCACTTAATCCTTCACGTTTATATTGTTCTTGGCAACTTGCACCAGTTTCATATAAGCCAATCTCTTTAAATGAAGTTTCAGCAGGTTTAAATTTACCAGTGATTCTTCCTTCATAAATAGTATAAATAGTATCAGCTAAATCAAACACTTCATCAATTTCTAAAGAGACTAATAAAACAGCTTTATTAGAATCTCTAACTTTCACAATTTCTTTATGAATGTTTTCAATAGCACCAACATCAAGACCGCGTGTTGGTTGAACAGCAATTAGTAAATCACCTTGTCTTTCAATTTCACGAGCAACAATAACTTTTTGTTGATTTCCACCTGACATTCCACGAGTAATTGTATAACTGCCCATTGATGATCTAACATCGTATTTATGAACGAGTTCATCAGAATATTTGGCAACTTTTTTTTGTTTAATAAATCCACCAGATGAAAAACGATCTTCTGATATGGTTTCTAAAACCATATTGTACATAACATTGTAATCTAAAACCAAACCATATTTATGTCTATCACCTGGAATATGATTAACACCTAAATTGTTTCTCTTTTTAATTTTCATCTTAGAGATATCAGTACCATTTAATTTAATACTGCCTGATTTAGGTTTAATTAAACCAGTAATAGCTGCCACAAGTTCATCTTGACCATTTCCATCAATACCAGCAACAGCTATAATTTCACCTTTTCTAACTTTGAGTGAGAAATCATCAACTGCAAGTTTTTTACTATCAGCTTTTTTGACTGAAAGATTATCAATTTCTAAAACAACCTCTCCTGGAGTCGCTTCTTTCTTTTCAGTATGGAAATTGACTCTCTTTCCAACCATAAGTTCAGCTAAACCTTCATTATCATAGTCTTTAGTTAAGAAAGTACCAATGTATTTGCCCTTTCTTAATACTGTTACACGATCAGATATTTCTCTAACTTCATTTAATTTATGTGAAATAAATAAAATGGCCTTACCTTCTTCTTTTAACGATTTGATAATTTTCATCAAATCTTCAATTTCCATTTCAGTTAAAACAGCCGTTGGTTCGTCAAAAATTAAAATTTCTGAATCACGATAAAGCATCTTTAAAATTTCAACTTTCTGCTGCATACCAACAGACATATCAGAAATAACACAATCTAAATCAACATGAAGACCATATTCATCCATGATTTTATCCAATTTTTCTCTAGCTTTTTTATAGGTTATAAAAATACCACCGACTGTATCTTCGACACCTAAAACAATATTTTGAAGAGCTGTATATTTTTCAACCAACATAAAATGCTGATGAACCATACCAATACCTAAAGAAGTAGCGTGATTTGGATCTTTTACAATAGTTTTCTTTCCACGAATATATATTTCACCTTCAGTTGGTGGATAGAGTCCAAAAAGAATGCTCATCAAAGTAGATTTACCAGCTCCATTTTCACCAAGAAGAGCATGAACCTCACCTTTTTTAAGTTCTAAGGTAATATCATTATTAGCAACTAAAGTACCAAAAACACGAGTTATATCTTTCATATAAACAACATTATTTGGATCAAGCCATGGAGTAAGATTATAGTCAATATTTTCATCAACAACACCAGTAGTTTCTTCAATATCTGCTTGCTCTTTCTTGGCTTCTTTAGCCTCTTTAATTAAGCGTGTTCTTTCTTCTTTTTCTTTTTCTCTAGCAAGTCTTCTTTCTTCTTTTGCTTGCATTTTTAAAGCTAGTTTTTCTTCCTTGAGTTTCCTTTTTTCTTCTTTTTGCTTCTCAAGTTCTAATCTTCTTTGCTCTTTCTCATCTAATGCATTATTTTCTTCTTCATTAGATTCATTTTCTTGAACATCTAAATTTTCATCCTCTGAGAGATTTTCATGTGTTTCATCTAGCATGTTATTATCCTCACTTTTTAATAAAAGGCATTACTACTTTAAAAGTAGCAATGCCTGTAATTTAAATCACTTAAATATTATTTTAAGTTCTCAGCAACAGTAACTGTTGGTTTGTTTTTAACTTCACCGCCAATATTAGTCAACGTTATTTCAACACGTGAATTATTGATTGCCTCTGAATATACAGTAGCTCCATCATTATTAGATATGACCTTAGTATATGTCTCATTAGCTTGAAGTTTAGCATATAAAGTATTATAAGCTTCTTTTGTAAAATTAGTAAATGTCCATGGATTGTCACCATTTTCACCTTCAGTTGGTAAACCAACAGAATTGGTTGTAGAAGATAAAATTGTATGTTTACCTGCATTAGCTGCTGGCCATTTACCAGTTAAAGCATCGCCTGTAGCATCTTTAGCAAATTGATTAAAATATGTTAATATAGCTTCTTTAGTTGTCTTTTCAACTTTCTTTTCAGCCGAAGTGATATATAAGTCGTTTGGTTGCTGTGGATGTTGGTTAACATCAACACCAATCATTTTAGCTTTAGTATTAGTTGTTTTACCTGCAGCTGCAACAACTGAATCGCAAATAGCACCACCACAAGTGAAGATAACATCTGTCCCATCATTATACCAAGAAGTAGCATTTTGTTGATTCTTTTCAGATGGTCCAAAATCACCAGTATAACCATATTTAACTTTGATATTACCAGTAAGTTGACCAGCAGCCGCAAGTTCATTAGCAGCATCACAAATACCTGATAAATAGCCAAATCCAAATCTTTCAACAGCAGGAACAGCCATACCACCCATGAAGGCTAAATTAGTATATTTCTTATCTTTAACAACTGCATAACCAGCTAAATAGCCAGCTTCTTGCTCTTTAAATTCAACAGAATAGACATTTTGAAGATCTTTGGCAGTATCTTGACTTCCATCAATTAAAAACCAAGCAATATTAGGATATCTGCTTGCATACTCACCAACTAATGTATTAAATTTATAGCCAGTTAAAACAATAGCTTTAGCACCTCGTCTAATCATGCTATCGATACCAGCTTTTCTCTCATCATCAGTATCAGTAGTTGGAACAAAATAAGCTGATGGCCTACCAAGTTCTTGTGCAGCTTTTTTAGCACCTTCCCAAGTATACTGGTTAAATCCACTATCATTGATGGTACCAATGTCTGAAATCATAGCAATTTCAACAGCACCCTCTTTTTTACAACTAGCAAGTGAAGTTGCAGATAAGGCAAGAACACCGACAGCAAGTAAAGAGACTAATTTTTTCTTCATACTATTTATATCCTCCTTGTATGTTAGAAAATGTTAGGAAAAGTTACACATTTAATATTGTTGAAGGAGTTAAGTTCATACAAATGTTATTAACATAAAGAATATTGTCAATAGTTAAACTTGTACCTTTCCCTTATGAATTTAATTATAACACATAAAAAGGCTTATATATTTTCTTTTAAAGAAAATAGGTAAAAAAATATTACTTTCATGTTTTTTTATTAATCAATTATCACCATACTATTTAAAAATTATTTAATCTAAACTAATATTAACATTTTTAATTTATAATAATTAAAAATCACTTTTAAAAGAATAGATGAAACTAGGAGGTGATTATATGAAAAAAATACCCGTCATATTAGATGGTGATCCAGGTCATGATGATGCCATCAGCTATGTTATAGCTAGAGCTAATCCACTTATTGATATCAAGCTGTTATGTTCAGTTAATGGAAATCAAACAATTGATAAAACAACAATTAATACTTTAAAAATTGCTAATTTACTTGATATCAATTGTCCTATTTCTAAAGGTGCTATCAGACCTTTAATTGCCCCTATCATGCCAGCTGGAAACTGGCACGGTGAAAGTGGACTTGATGGATATGATTTGAATATAGGTGATAAAAAGCTAACTGACAAGCCGGCCTATAAGATGATGTATGAAGTTTTATATAATTCACAAGAAAAAGTGACTATCATTTCAACAGGCCCACTGACAAATGTAGCTATCTTACTTAAAACTTATCCTGAGATTAAAAACAAAATAAAAATGATAGCTATTATGGGTGGAGGAATAATCCATGGCAATTGGACACCAGCTAGCGAATACAATATACTAGTTGATCCTGAAGCTGCTAAGATAGTCTTTGATTCAGGTATCAAAATCAATGCAGCTGTTTTAGATGCTACTGAAAAAGCGATCATTAAACCAAGCGATTTTCCAAGAATTGAACAAGTAAATAATAAAGTATCTCAAGTTGTTTTAGCATGGTTAAAATTTTTCTATAAACATCCGATGGAAATTGGTTATGAAGGTGCACCAATTCATGATCCACTTGCCTTACTTTCAATCACAAATCCTGAAATTCTTAAAATTCAAAAAATGCATATTGATATTGATTTAGATGGAAAGTATACAAGAGGAATGTTTGTTTATGATAGAAGACATTCATCAAAATTGAAACCCAATGCTGATATCGTTTTGGATATTGATAGAGATAAGTTTGTAGATCTGCTTATAAATGCACTTCATTATTATGATGGGAGGAAATAATATATGCATACAATTTGGTTATCATTAGATACAGGTATTGATGATTGTTTTGCTCTTCTTTTACTTTTAAAAGAAAAAGACATTAAAATTGATGGAATCATAGCAACATATGGAAATGTTGAACTTGAAAAAACATTCAAAAATACAAGAGATGTTCTTCATTTTGCAGGATATGACGATATAAAAGTTTATAAAGGAAGTGCTTCCCCATTAGTTGATAAACCTTGCTATGGATATGATTGTCATGGTAAAAATGGGGTCAACAATATAAAACTTGTTTCTTCAACAGCACCGATTGAAAATGAAAATGCCTTTGATGCTTTTTATAATAGAGCTAAAGAATTAAACGGCCAGATGGAACTTGTCATGCTTGGACCTAGCAGTGATTTTGCAAACACTTATTTTAGACATCCTGATATTGTCAAATATTTAAAAAGAGTTGTGCTTATGGGCGGCTCTTTTTCAGGAGGAAACAGAACTTCTCAAGCAGAATTCAATATTTACGCAGATCCCATAAGCAGTGAAATTTTATTTGAATCTGGTGTTGATATAGTTATGGCACCTCTTGATGTCACATTAAAAAGTTATTTTGATTTAGATGATATTAAAACTTTATCAAGTTTTGATAACAAATTATCTCATCTTTTTGAAAAGATGAGTGTTAATATCATGAAGTTTTACTATAAAAACAGTGGATATCATCGTTTCTTTTTCCATGATGCTTGCCCTATTGTTTACTTAAGTGATGAGAGTATTTTCAAAAGCATCAAATGTCACGTTAAAATTGAAACTAAGAGCAAATTAGCATATGGAAAAACAATCAGCGATTATGATTGTGATATTCCATATGAAGGAAAAGAAGTAACAGCTTTAATTGATGTTGATCGTCAAAAATTTGTCAAACATTGTTTTGACATATATAAGACTTATTAACTTTTATATTATTTATTATTCTTTAATTTTATCTTCAACTTCTTTCAAATAAGGAATTGAAACACTTGCCCCTCTTTTTAAACAAGCTAAACCACTAGCAGTATTAGCGATGAGAAGCGGTCTTTTTTTACACCTAATATATGATGCTAAAAAATATCCTAAGAAAGTATCACCAGCTGCTGTTGTATCAACAGGTTCAATTTTCATAGGAGATTCTTTATAAATAGTATGCAAATCATAATATAAACATTCTTTACTACCATTTGTAATCACAAATTGACTATTTTTATATTTAGAAATCAACTTTTCTAAAACATCTTTTTTACTACCAGCTAAAAAAGAAGATTCATAATTATTTAGAAAAAACATGTAAACTTTATCTAATGGTAAAGATAATACTTTCTCATTCATTGGTGAAGGATTAAATATTATTCTCATCTTTTTCTCATATGCTTTATTCATTATATATTCTAGTGATGATATCTCATTTTGAATAACAATATAGTCATTTTCAGAGAAGTTATTTAAAATACTATCAACAAATTTATTATCGATTTGATGATTAGCACCACCATTTAAAACAATATTATTCTCACCATGTTTATCAACCTGAATAAAAGCAGCACCAGTATTTGTATTCTTCTTTTTAATATATGAAATATCAATATTTTCTTTTTTTAATAAATCTAAAATAATTTTAGAATCCTTTCTTCCAACAAGTCCAGCATGAATAACATCAATACCTGCTCTTTTTAAAGCAACACTCTGATTCAAACCTTTTCCACCACAAGTGATAATAAAAGAATTTGATGATTCTGTTTCACCGGGATTTACAAGGTGATCGACAGTAAACGAATAATCAATATTAAGTGATCCGAAATTAATTACTTTCATTTTTATTATCCTCATCATCAAGTTTATAGCCGCATTTATTACAATAATTACTATTAGCATTGTCTTTTAATTGGTGATGACATTTAGGGCACATTTTAATCAAATAATTTCCACATTGTTTACATCTGACATTTTTTGAATCATTGATATATCCACATTTGTCACAAACAATAGTTGATGCATTAATTGAATTAGCAACTTCATCATCACCATCAAGCTTTGTTTTAGTAAAATGGCAGTATCCATGGTCAATATTATCACTATTTTTATATTTCTTTCTATTGATGTTATTTATTTTGTATTTAACAGATATTTTTTTAGCTGAAGCAAAACAAATAGCAGCTATTAAAAAGCATATAAAAAATGATACCTGAGCAAAAATAATCTTATTAAAGTTTTCTGTACCAATTATTATAAAAAGTACAAACGAAGTTATAGAACCTATTAAAAACAATACAGCGAGTGTATAAAGTATAGTAACTAATATCTTTTTATTTTTATCTTCCACTATTTACCTCATCTATATTATATAATAAGTTATTCATATTATCAGATAATATTTGCATCAATTTATAGACTTTCTATCTAGTAATTAATTTAAAAAGTTGAGAGCATTGCTCTCAACTTAGTATTAAACATATAGTAGAAAACTAATCTAAATCTTCCTCTTCTAAATCATCAACTTCATCACTATCTTTAGAATCATCTAAGTTTTTGCTAACATAAACGCTACCATCTGCATGGATAGTGATCTCATCGCCGCTATTAACTTCATTTAAGAAATCATCACCGAGTTCATCAATCGCAATGATTGGGACATTGTTCCAAACATTAGCTAAAATGATTCCACTTGCAGCAAGAGGATCGATATGTTTTGAAAATAAAAAAGCCTTAGGAGACAAATTGCGGCTAGCAACTGTTTGAATGACCATTCCACCAGTTGTTGAACCGATAGTTTCAGGAAGGCATAATATCTTTCCAGTAACGTTCTTTTTATAAACGTCTTTATTATTCTGATCAGAAACAATAATCTTTTTACTTGTTTTTAATAATGCTGATTTTTGAAAACTAGCTAATGTATTAAATCCACTTCTAGAAACAACAGCTTCACCTGTAAAATCTTCAGCAAAGATTACTCTACCTTGAAACTTTTTCATCTGCATTTCTCCTTTCCAACTAAAATATCAATAATCTCATCGTCATCATAATATCTACAATTAGAATAAGTTCTGAGTTTATTTGAATTAGTAATCATAGGTTTGCTTCCACTTAAGGGATTATCCACAAACATGAGAGGGCAAATTGATGAAAGATGAATATTGGCATCAGTAATCCTCTTTAATAATCCAGCATCATTTTCAGAAAATTTCTTGATAACTTGTGGTGCAGCAGTAAAGACAGTGTAAACTGTTACTTTCTTTCTACCAACTTGAGCAAGTTCATCAAGAATTCTATTTGAATATAGTCTCAATTGATCATAACTTAAATGTGGGCAGCCTATAAAACACTTCTTTGGTTTTAAATTCGGTTTCTTCCACATAACAGGATATGAAGATTTAACTCTTTCAAGTTCAGCATCATCAATAATATATGTTTTATAATTTTCAACAAGAAGTGATTCACCTAAATTTTTAGCTTCTGGTGTAATATTATGAACATGATATAAGCCAACTGAGCCATTGCTTGCACAAGCAGCTCCCATATCTTTTAAATAGGCAATTGTACCATCATCCTGCAGTTCATTTAAATATTTATCTAAACCAACTATATAAGGAACATCAGATGTTACTTTCATACCGATTGCTGAGCCTAAAACTTGAGCGGTCGGCTTTTTAGTTGTTCTTACAATAACTTTCCAAGTAGCTTTTCTTCCAGCATCAGTTATAAAACCAAATTCAGGAACATATCCTAATAACGTTTGAAACATTTCAACAACGCCAGAATTTCTATTGCATCTTGCACCTAAAACTGAATTTGCAAATACAACAGCTGAACTTTCAGCCCAAGAAATAATATCACCATATTTAGGAATATTTCCAACTTCTTTTAAATAACAAGTACAAGTAAAACCATCTAAGTCTTTGAGTCCTAATTGTTGAAGCTGAGATTCATATTGATCCTGCTTTCCATAAATTATTTTTTTGGAAACGATTCTTTCAAGTAAAGATGCTTTGACATTTTTATAATCCATTGGTCTTGGATCCATTGTCATTCCATCTGGACAATAAATAGTTGTCTTGATAAGTTCATCCATTAAAGGATAAATAGGAGTTAGCATATTGATGCCAAAACTGGTAACAAAATGCCCTTTCCTATGTGTGATTGGTACAAGTCTTTTTGCATTAAATGTGTCACCATATCTGACAACTACTTCCATCATTTTTGCTACTGTTTCACCAAGTCGCCCATTTAAGATATCTTTTTGAGCATCAGTGAGTTCCATCTTAGGTTGATACATATAGACCTCCTTATATTTTCATAGCAACTTCATATGCTTGCCAAATAACTGTTCTTAAATTACCTACTTCTTTACAATCACCGACAATATATGTTTTCTTACCTTTTATATGAAGTGGATTGGGTTTATAACCTATTGCATAAATAACACTATCACATGGGATTGACTTCTCTACAATAGTGTGTTTATTCTTTCCTTTTACACCTTCTTTTTCAACTTTGGTTTTGATTGAAATACTATCTTCCCAAACTCTTGTCAAAACTGAGTTTAAGTAAATAGGAATCTTTTTATATTCAAAATAGTCTCTTAAATAAGAGCTATTTGCTAAACAAACTCCTTTTTGACAGATGAGATCTTGCTTCATCTCAACAATAAAGGGATGCTTACCCATGAGTGATAATTCATAAGCTATTTCACAGCCTGTTAATCCACCACCTATAACTGCAACATCTCTTCCAACCTCTTTGCCTTTTAAAAACTCTAGTGCGTCAATTCCTCTTTCATATCCTAAAACTTTAGGAACAACAGGAGTTGAACCAGTGCAAATAATATAGTTATCAGCTATTATATGCTCAAAGCTTTTAACTTCAGTATTGAGATGAACTTCAATTTGAAGTTTATCCATTTGTCTTATATACCAATTTAATAAATCTCTGAGTTTTCCTTTAAATGAAGCCGAACTTGCTTCTTTGAAAACGCCACCTAAATGATCACTTTTTTCATAAATAACAGGAGTGTGTCCACGAAGCTTTAAATCTCTTGCAACTTCCATACCAGCAATTCCGCCACCAATGATAGCAACTTTTTTACGTTTTTTATAATCAGTGATAGGCTTAAGATAGTGAACATCACTTTGCATGGTCTGAGCATTGACGGCACATCTTGCCATATGGAGAGCGTCTTTTAAATCCTGATCATTTGGAACACCTTTATAGTGAGCCATATTAAAACAACCATTATGACAGCATATACAAGGTCTAATGTCTTCCTTATCATCAAACATCAATTTAGTAACCCATTCTTGATCAGCTAAAAATTGTCTTGCAAAACCGATAGCATCAAGTTTACCTTCTTCAATTTCCTTAGCACCGAAGTAAGGATCCATTCTTCCAGCACAAACAACAGGAACAGTAACATTTTTCTTGATAACTTCTATTTCTTTGACGTTGCAATTTTCAGGCATATATATTGGTGGATGAGCATAATACCAAGCGTCATATGTTCCATTGTCGCAGTTTAACATATCATATCCTGCTTGAGTTAAATATTTACTAGCAATAATTGCTTCTTTTAAATCTCGACCGACTTCTTCATATTCCTCACCAGGAACAGCACCTTTTCTAAATCCTTTGGTTTTAGAAACAGCAGAGAATCTCAGTGAAACTGGGAAATCATTTCCACACATATCTTTAATAGCTTTGACAATTTCGACTGCAAAACGATATCTATTTTCAAGTGAACCACCATATTCATCTGTACGATGATTAGTGTATTTAGTTGCAAACTGATCAAGTAAATATCCTTCATGAACAGCATGTATTTCAACTCCATCAACACCAGCATTTTTAAGCATGTAAGCAACATTTGCAAAAGCATTGATAAAATCTTTAATCTCTTCTTTAGTGAGTTCGCGTGATGGAACTTTATCAGACCATCTGTTTGGGAGTTCAGAAGCACTAGCAGTTATTTTATCTAAATCCATAATTGGCTTAGATATCGCTCTTAAAATTGGATTGGTGTAAAGCTTTTCCATCATTTTAGTAATCGTAAAAGCTCGACCGAATCCAGCAGTTAATTGAACAAACATTTTAGCACCTGTTTTATGTAGTTCGTCCATGAAATCAGCTAATTTCGCATACATTTTCTTGTTTTCATAAAGCCATTGACCATACATTGGATTGTAAATAGGTTGAATGCCAGGCAAAACTAAACCAACATTATTCTTTGCAACTTTCAAAAGAAATTTGCTTGCTTCTTCATCAAATTGATTATTTTCCATCCAACCAAATATAGAAGTTCCTCCCATGGAGGTCATAACTATTCTATTTTTAATCTCTAGATTTCTTATTTTCCAAGGGGTAAATAATGGTTCTAATTTAGCATCCATACTGGTGCTCCTTTCTAACATGCAAAAATTGCAGTTAAATAATGATTAAATTTTATCAAAATTTGATATATAAATAAAGTTAAAATAAACATTTTAACCTTATTTTTTTATTATTTTATATGTAAATTTGTCCCTACATTACTTTAGCCGACAAAATACTATTATTATTTTTTATAAAAATAATCAGTTCAATTTTTATGTTTTATAATATATGTGAGGTTTAGTATGAAAAAGCTGATTAAATTATTTTCTTATTTTTCATCCATTTCTATGCTGTTTAGTTGTACAAAAATAGACACTTCAGCCACTGCTAGTAGCACTAGTTCTTTTTCAAGTACTTCTGTTAAAGAATCCACTTCTAACCCAACTGATCTGCTTGAAAAATATGACTATGTCAATTTGGATTATTCAACTGATGGAGTAGTAAAAAACACATATAAGGCTGGTTTAAACAATTTGTCGGTGAAAGTAAATAACAATGAAGACTACAAAACTCTTGATAATTCTATTTCCTACATTGATAAATTTAAAGAGAATGATTCCAGTGTTGAAATAGATAAATTTAATAGATATGATTTATCAATTCCAAATAATATCACTAAAAATGATTTAAACAAGTCATATAACATTATCTTTTATATTCATCCTGGTGCTTGGATATCTGGAAGCAAAGATAGCATCAAATTAGGTGACAACTCAATTGTACAAATACTGAGTGGAAATTATAGTTTTAACGGTTCAGCACTATATAATGCAGCTATTAAAAATATATTTAACAATAGATACATTGCTATATCTTTAAATCATACATTACTTGTTCAAGAAACTGGCCATAAAGAGCTATCGGTTTATAGAATGTTAGATGAAATTGATAGTTGTTTAAATAGTGCGGTTAACAAGCTTGTTTCAATTGGCTTCAATAAAGATAAATTAAATTTAATTTTAGCTGGTGCCTCATCTGGCTCGCACCTAGCAATGCTATATGCTTACTCTAGAGCAAATCAAATGGTTTTAAAACCAAAAGCAATCATCAATCTAGTTGGCCCTGTTTCACTTGATTACAAAGCTTGGAGGCAATTTAAAGACGCAGAGAAGAAAGCAAATGGTGGAGAATTAACACCTAATTCTTTTACTTTTGAAGAAACCGAACCATTAAAATATGGTAGTGAAATACCTTTTACTTATGTAAGTGAATTTAATCAATATCAAACAACGAGATTTATAAATGGTATGGCTGGCTCTATCTATAGCGATGATGAAATTAAAACAGTTTCACAAGACAAGATAAATGTTGATAATTCTTCAACTATTGCAAAGTTATTAACAAGTGAAATACAAAATTCATTATCACCAGTTGATTACATAAATGAAAATTCAACTCCAATCATTTCTCTATATGGTGGAAAAGATCAAATAATTGGAATCAATCAATATGCAACTTTAAAAACCGTACTAGATAAATATAATGTGAAAAATGATTTTTTCTTTGAAAAAAGTTTTACTCATTACTTAGGCTTTGATTCAATCACCGATACAACAAGTACTCTTAAACTTTTAAAAATATATCAAAATTTTACAAATAAAGTACGAGCTTTCTTAACTGATTTAGGTCTTTAAGCTACTTATTTAATTTAAAAAATATAGGTAACCCATCTTTAGTTTTTATATCAATCTCACCTTGAATAAGAGGTAATGCATAGTTGATAAATTTTTTAGAGACATTATTTTTTTCTTCATTTAAATATGAGTAATCAACATATCTAACTTGGCCACCTATTTTCTCAATTGGAGCTAGTTTACAAGAAGTAACGTAATTTTTATTATCGTCTCTTTCTATCACAACCATTTGGCCAGTTTCATTTTCGAGTATCTTTAAAACACCATACTTTCCACACATGTATGCTTCATCAGAGTCAACTTTTGAAATGAGTGTTGAAAATGATCTTTGTGGAAGATTTAATTCTATTGAACGTGTTTTATATTTTTTCTCAGTTAAATAATTGCTTAAATATGTAGCAACACCACCAAGTTGAGCATGGCCAAAACTATCATTTGATGATAATGATGAAATAAATCTCCCATCTTTGTCTTTAATGCCTTCACTAACTGCTACAAAACAGTGTCCATTCTTTTTATATATCTCACTAACTTTTATTTCAAATTTATCTAATTCAAATGAAACTTCAGGTATATATATTAAATCAGGTCCATATCCTGTAAGTGATGCAAGAGAAGAAGCACATGTAAGCCAGCCAGTATCTCTTCCCATTATTTCAACAATGTTGATTCTCCCTTTGATATAACTTCTTGCATCATATGCAATTTGAGCAAAAGTAGTTGCAATATATTTACTTGCACTGCCATAGCCAGGAGTATGATCAGTTAAAAGAAGATCATTATCAATAGTTTTAGGTAGCCCTAAAACTAAACAATCAAAATTAATTTCTTTAAAATAATTTGAAAGTTTTAAAACAGTTTCCATTGAATCATTTCCACCATTATAAAGGAAATGAGTTACTTGATACTTTTTAAATATTTCAACTATCTTTTTATACTCATTATCATCATTTTTATAATCAGTGAGATTATGTCTACAAGAACCAAAAGCAGCTCCAGGTGTTTGTTTTAACAATGACAAATCACAATCAGATTCAATTTTATAAAAAGTTTCTTTCAGTATTCCTTCTATTCCATTAAGACCTGCATAAATATTAGCAAATTTATTTGCATTAATTGCTGTTTCAAACACGCCTAAAGCCGTAGTATTAATTACAGCTGTAGGTCCACCAGATTGTGCATAAAGTAAGTTATTCATGTTATTACCTCGCTATTAATATTTTATCATTATTCTCATTTTCAATATATACTTTACCTATGTTTATTCCAGGTGTCCATAAGCCATCGCCTCCATATGCATATTCTGGAGTAATATCATCTTTCTTCTTAATTATATACATCGACCATATACCAACTGAATCTTTATCAGTTGTATATTCAGTGCAATAATAAAAAGCTATTCTATATGTTTCAACAGATGTTGTAACATCTGTTGAAGGAAGAAACCATGTAGTTGAAAATTCACCATTTTTATCTCTAAACTTACCATGCGAATAATTTTTTTTAGATTGAAAGGTCCCATTATAATAATCCAACAAATTATCAATAGAATAATCAAAATTTGAAATATTTTTTATTTTAGTTTTTGCAAAAAGATTTTTAATACCCTCTTTGTTACTCGTTTCTAAATTCTTTATAATTTCCTGAGTTTTTTCTTCAATTCTCTCATCATCTGTCTTAGTCATATTACAAGATTGATTTGTAATCAGTAATATCATTGAAATAAACATTGTAAAAATCTTTTTCATAAAGTTTCACCTATAAAACTAATATCGGGGGTTTATAATTTGAAAAATTCCATCTTTTATCTTTTGACTGCCATTCATTTTTAAAGCATTCATACCATTGAGTATTTGCAAATTCTACGCTATAGGTGGCTTTTAATTCATCTCTATTTACATTTTGCACTTTAGATCAAATCCTGTAATCCACCATTGTTTTTCTTTAGGACACCAATCGAATAAAGTTCCTTTAGTTTTATGCTCTAATTTCAAAGTCATTGTCATTGCATTGCTTTTATCAACTTTCCATATTTCATCACTATATTCCCATCTTTTATAAATACCAAGCTCTGCACCAGCACCTAAATTCAAGTAATTACCTTTCCACGCCCATAATACATAATCAGTATAGCCATCATGATTTATATCGAATTCAAATTTTCCATATCTCATGCTAGTTGAACTATCAAAAACAGCATCATATAAATCAGTATAGCCGAAATATTGTTGCCTGCAATTAAAATTTGCATGATATATACCTTCAGTATCTGCCTTCATATTTAAAATTGTTGCTCCTAAATATGCAGCTTTACTATTCCCTATTAGTTTTATTGCAAAATATGTTGCTATATTTACTGCTGGTCTAATAATTGGTTCGAGCATTCTAACTATATTTGAAGCCACTTGAACAACTTTATTAGTTAATTTTTTTACTAAATTTGTAAACCAGCCGCAATTGTCAATACTACTAGAATCATTTAACTCAGATAACCAAAACAGCTCGTCATCATTTGAAAATAAAATATCGCTTTCGCCTTTTGAATTAATGGAAACTAATCCTGGAATTGTATCTATTATAGGTATGTTTTCTACTCCTAATATAGTTGCAGATAAAAATACAGTATCTTCATTTTCAATATAATTCAATTCATAAGTGACCATAAATTTATCTTGATTATCATCTAAACTGACTAAGTCAAACTCATTTAGCAAAGCTGAATCAAATGCCTTTTTTGCATTAATGGTAATATCTTCATTATTTTGAATAATTTCATGACTATCAAAATTGTCAAAAATAGTGTCATCAAATTCAAACTTATTGTACTCAATGGTTCTAATTGCCTGCTTTAAATTATTATTTTTACTCTTATTTAAACCTATAAAGGTAGTCAATAATAAAAACAAACACATCAAGATTTTCTTCATGCTCATAATCATATCTTCTCCTTTTTTAATCAGCAAATTAACATGTTCTATAAATAAAATCTTATTCTCAAAATGCTATATAAAACTTGTATTATTGTATCATCTCCTATAGCTTTTTAAAATCGATTGTACAAAAAACTATCTTAATAAGTTTATAAAAAAGTGCCGTAAAACTACAATTATTTATAATAATTTAAGTTTTGATCTTTAAAGAAATTATTACTTATCTTTTTGAATTATAAACAACTTTATTATTTCCATGAAAGTTATTACTATATGATTTTGGCTTGCTATATGCTTCAACTTTAATTATCATATCATTAGATAAGAATATATTATCTTCTATGTTTTTGACAGAGTTTGGAATAAAAATATTTTTTAAATTCATACAGCCATAAAAAGCCTTTTCTTTGATGGTTAAAATATTATCGCTTATGTTTACTTCTTTTAAATATTCATGACTTTTTAATGCACCACTTGCTATCTCAACAACAGGATAATATTCATTTTCATATCTAACATAATTAGGAATATTTAATACTTCAATATCAGATTGAGCATCGCTTAAAATCATTTTATTGTTTTTATCCATATAAAAAATCATCCTATCAAATTCAATTACAGCATTTACATTTTCTCGATAGTTTCTAATATTACCTAGATTATTTGATTTTTTACCTTCAAAATAAATTGTTGTGTCTAAATTATTTTTAAAGAAAGTATTGATTGCCTTATCATTATTTTTAAAAAGTATACTTTTCAATTTTTTACAACCATAAAAAGCTGCACTATCAATTTTTTCAATACCTGCAAATTCAACTCTCATTAAATTAAAGCAATTAAAAAATGAATCATTTTCAACTTCAGTTACTGTATTTGAAACCATTATTACTTGTAAATTTACATTTTCAAAATCATGAGCATATAGTTTCTTAATTTGATAATTCAAGCCATCATTAAATTTAATGCTTCTAGGCATCGAATATTCTTTTAAATTCTCATCAATTTTTAAAATTCTAGCTTCGTTATTTTTTAAATAATATATTGAATTATCAAATTTAATAACATTAAGAATACCACTATAGGTATTTTTTAAATTCACATTGCTTTTAAATAAATATTTGATATTCTTATTCATGTAAAAATTATCTGAATATTTTTTTACATTAAAGTACATATATTCTATTTTAGGTGTCTCAGATATAAATTTGTCGTTAATAGATGATGAAAAATCAATTAATTCTTCTAAGTTATAACACTTAGAGATACCATCATCATTTATGTATTCAACATTACTAGGAATAGTAATTTTTTTAGCTAACGTATACTTGATCGCTTCACTTTTAATTACTTTACATTCAGCAGATATTTTATATTCTTCTTTCTTTTCAAATAAGCTAACTAACAAGTACTTTTTATTATATAAACTCCCTAAATACATAAAGCCATCATCATAGGTGTAGCTAATGTTTAAATTGTTAAAACAATTTTTAGGAAAATAATGCATTGAATCATTTAAAATCAACTCATTGATGTTATTATCTTTGGCAAATGCATCATTACCAATTCCAATAATTTTTTTACCATTATATGATTCTGGAATTATAACTTTATTATCACCGCCTATATATTTAGAAATAATATATTCATTTTCAAAGTTTTCAAAAATAAAATCATTATATTTATAATCTATGTTCTCTTTAGTAGTTATTTTACTTGTTGATGTAGCTATTATATTACTTGAAGAAATATTAGCCGAACAACCACTCAGCAGAAAAACAAAAGATAATATTATTTTCTTCATAAAAAACACCTCACTTAACATATGGTCAATGTGAGGTGCTTTTTTATTCTTCTTCTAAAATACTATATTTTTTCTTTTGCTCTAAATGTGTTTTAGTTAACCAATCTATTTCTTTAATCTTTCTTATTTCACTAGATAATATTCGATCTAACTCTTTTCCTTGTGAATAATCAGCTTTAGTTATAAAATTAGCTCTTCCCTTATTGAAAATATCTTTAGCTTGATCATTGTCAGTTTTATCAGGGAAAACAGCTATAGATGTTCCACCTTTTTCAGAAACTAATTTCATACAAGGAATATCAGTCATTCCATCGGCAATATAAATCATGTTATGAAATGGTATATATTTTTCATCTTCTTTAACTGATGCATTAACTTTGCTAGTATCAGATAAATTAAAAGCCTTTTTAGTTATTCTAAATAAAAATTGTGTTTTATTCGTATAATTAATGGCAAGCTTTGGAAACACGGCGTAACCATTTTTATCGTATAAATATTCGCAGCCAAATACTTTAGTGAAATTATGATATATTTCACTTCCTTCAATTATTTCTTGATTGCCTGAAGAAATAACGTAATGATTCAATTCAATATCTAATTCTTTTGCATAAGCATTAATTCTATTAAAATATTCATCATTTTTTAAACCAGGGAAATACTTAATATTTTTTCCAAAAGACATCAAATATTCTTTAGTAATTTTCTTACCTTGTTTTTCTGCTGCAAGAAGAGTAGCATACATAAACGCTAAATTTCCATCCATATTTTCTTTTCTTGCTATATCATTGCAAAAGCCCCAAAATTCATTAGCACTCTCATATCCTAAATCTTGAATGAGTCCAAATGTCTGCATGTCATCAATGCCTAGTGTTTTATCAAAATCATAAATAATAGCTATTCTTGTTGTATTCATATTTCACCTGCTAATTAATAATATTAATTATAAATTGTTAAGTACAAAAAATAAAGGCTAATAACGTGTATTCTGAATTTAAGATAAACTTTAATTCATAATATTTATAATTATTTTTTAACGTTAAATAAACTTTATTACATTTAAGTCTATAATTTATGTTTAATTATCTGTAATTTCTATATGATATAATTTAATGCTGGTGAAATTATGATTTTTGAAGATAATGATGAAATATTAATTGTGTGCGATCAAAGCTATTTTCCAATAATTTTTAAATATCGAAATTCAAATCCATATTTAAATATCAAGATTATTTCACGCAGTCAATTTATAAATAAAGCAACATTTGCTTATAAAAGCGATGTTTTGCCTACATTAATGAAAAAAGGATTTGACTATTCAACTTCTAAAAAATATCTAAGTTATTTTCAGGTTGCAGATGTATTAAAAAATGAAAAACTATCCAAAATATATTCTTATATAAGTGATTTACTTGTTTACAACAAACTTGATATCTATGAACTTAAAAATAAAAAAATTTTATTTTTAGAATTAGATGAAGATATTGAAATAACAAATATTGCTAAAAAGCAAAATTTGAATTACTCAAAAATCCATTTGTCTGACTTAAAAATACATAAAGAATTGAATATTAAAAATATAACAGTTTTTAAAAATAAATATGAACAGTTTAAATTCATTTTTTCTAACATTAGAAAAAAATTATTAGAAAATGATTCATTAAAAGAAAAAATTGTAATTTTTATTAAAGATGAAAATGATTTGTTTTATGTAAATTTATTTTCAAAACTATTTAAAATTGGTGTCTTCTATGAAAAAAAAGAGAATTTACTTGCTGACTCTAAAATCAGAAAAAACGTTGATGAGATTTATTTAAAAAAATCTTTTATGATTGAAAACATGGAAGATGATTTAAAAAATATAGTGCAAAAATTTGATTTAACTAATCTTGATTTTAAATTGGCTTTCTCTTCTTTGCTTGAAATACTATCTTCAATAACTTTAAAACAATATCCATATAATAAAGGAATTTTAGTTACAGATAAAGTATCATTTAATGATGATTTAATTTATTATATAACATGTTTCCAATTTAACTCATTTTATAAAAATTTTAATGATGATGGTTTTTTATCTGACAATGAATTATTAGTTTCTAATATCAATCCTAGTTACATAAAAACTAAATTAGATAGACGTCTAAAGTTAAATTTCTTAAAACAAAACAACATCTTTCTTCTTTCTAGAGTTGAGCAGCATCTAAACGATTCAATCTATGATTCACAATTTATAGAGGAGTTAAATCTAAAAAATAAAATAGTCAAATATAAGGAAAATGATGATGAGGTCATTTATACAGACAAAGCTATTGATTTATATTTAAGGGAATTACACGATGAAACTATGAATTGCAATTTCAATATTGATAGAAATATTAGAAATTATGATTTTTCTTTTAAAGGTTTAAATAATTTTCCATATCAAAAAAAGAAAACCTATTCAGTTACTGATTTAGAAAGTTACGCAAGCTGTCCTTATAAATATTATTTAAGTAAAGTATTACCAGTTACTAATGATGATCAAATTAAAAGAATTAAAGGGATTTTAATTCACTCCGTCTTTGAAAATTTCAATCACAAATTCTTTGATTTTAACACTTGTTTTCAAAAAGCAGTTGAAGCTATCCTATCTGATTTAAAGAAGCAAAATATAGAATTAAGCATCAAAGAAAAAACATATATTGATGTTATAAAAAAATGGTTAAAAATTGAAATTGAAATAATGCGTTCCTGGATTTTAGATAATCATGTTTCATTAATTGAAGAAGAAAAAGATCATGAGATTCCAATTGAATATACTTTATATGATTCTAATAATAACGATTATGTTTTTAAGGGGAAAATTGATTCTGTTGTCAAGACAAAATCAAATGATAATATCTATTACACTATCGTTGATTATAAAACAGGTTCAGAAAAATTTGATGTTAAATCTGCTATCGTTGGTAAATCAATTCAGCTTCCACTTTATGCCGATGCATATATAAATTTAAGCAAAAATAAAGAAGAAATATTTGGAGGTTTTGGTATCAAAACAGTTTATTTTACATCGCCTAAAAAAGCTTTTTATAATCAAGAAAATTCCACTTATTCAACTTCCAATTTATTGAATTCAACAAGGGTATCAGGTTTAGCTTATTTTGATGAAAGCTACGTATTATCTTTTGATAACACTGCTCTTAACCAAACAAGTAAAAAAACAACTTTTTCAAAGCGGGGTGGAAAATATTTAAAAATAGGTACATCAACCTATTTTACCTCATTTAGTGGTGATGATAATTTAATAAATAGTGATAAGGAATCTATTTATAATTTTCAAGATATGATAATTGATTGTAAAAAAGCAGCTATTCAAATCATACAAAATATAAACAATATGAATTTTGAAATTAAACCTGCTTCTATAAACGTTAAGGTGAATGATAAAAATAATCTCACTTGTTCCTATTGTCCATATAAAAATATCTGCTACTATGATAAGAGTAAACCTATTCAACCATATTATAAAGTTATTAAAAATAGAGTTGATAATTTAAGAAAGAAAACAACTGATAGTGAGGAATAGTTATGTCTTTTAATAAACAACAAACAGAAGCAATCAATTTAAGTAAAGACACAAACGTCTTGATTTCGGCAGGTGCTGGTAGTGGAAAAACCGCAACACTATCTGAAAAAGTTTTGAGAATGATTGAAACAGAAGAAATTAAACCTTCTCAACTTTTAGTATTAACTTTTACAAATAATGCTGCTCATTCCATGAAGATGAAAATTCAAAAGAAATTCATGAATAAAGACAATTCTAAATTTAAAGACCAAATGTTATCTTCACATATTCAAACTTTTGATTCTTTCATGCAATATCTTGTCAAATCACATGCTTCAGATTTACAAATATCTGATAGTTTTACGATCGCAAATGATACATTAATGGCTGTAAAAAAAGAAGAATTTCTTGATGAAATATTCAATGATTATTTTACTAATCACCATGAGGTTTTAGCAAAGATGATAAGTAAGTATTCTTTTGTTGACGAAAAGCCTTTAAAAGAAATAATAACCTACTTATATTTTCAACTAAACAAATTGACGCCTTCTCAGAAAAATAAAGTTCTGCATGATTATGATAGTAATTACTTTACAAAAGAATTTTATACAGATTGTGTAAACAAATTATATTCTTTATGTAAAGATAATATAATTGTTTCTTTAAAACTTGCTAATTTTGCTAATAATAATTTTAAAAAAGAAGATGATGAAAATGTAGATTTATTAAATAAATTAAATATGCTTTTATATGCATATAAATCATATCGAAACACTTATGAATGTGATGTTAAAGCTATCACTTTCAAAGATGATATTGAGATTGATTTATATAAAAAGATTTTGACTTTATTAGAATGCAAAACCGATTCATTTTTCAATGAATATAATAATGTTGTCAATTATATAGTCACTAATAAACTAACATCTAAAAGAGGAAGCAGTCTTGCATTCAAATTGATGTGTTATCCTTTTACTAATAAAAATTTTTTGTCTATAAAATCCCTTAGTCAACTTTCAAATGATATTGAAAGTGATTTTAATAAGTATATGTCATTAAAAGATGATGTTCACTTCTTTTTGGATATTTTAAATAAATTGTATTTTAAATTAAAAGAATATAAAGATTCAAATCAACTTTATACATTCTCTGATATTGCTGAAATGGCAAGTATTTTACTGGCAGATAAAAAATTTGAACATGTATGTGATGAGTTAAAAAGCACATATAAATATATAATGATTGATGAATATCAAGATACTAATGACTCACAAGAAATTTTTATTAATACTTTGCTTGAAAAAAGCAAAGATGGCACATTTGCAAAAGTATTTTGCGTCGGTGACGCTAAGCAATCCATCTATGCCTTTAGAAACTCAAATGTAGAACTTTTTAGAGCTAGGCAGGAGAAATATAATAATAGTGATGATAGCAAAGTTATATATATGAATACTAATTATAGATCAGGTAAAAAGCTTCTTGATGATATCAATTATATTTTCAAATTTTATATGACTTTAGATCATGGTGGAATCAATTATTTATATGATTCCGAGCAATTAAAATACGATGATAAAGCGAATATATATGGATTAGATTATGATGGTTTTGGTATTGAAAGAATCATTTCTCAATGTGGAGATGATGATAATAACTCTATTTATGATTATGAGATACTTGCTATTATTGATGATATTCAAACTAAAATCAAAAACGAATATTTGATATACGATAAAGATGAAGAAACTAATAAAATCAGACCTTGTAAATATTCCGATTTTTGTATTTTGACTAGAAACAAATCAACATTTGAATTGTTCCAAAAATATTTTAATGTCTATTCAATTCCTTTAAATGTTAAACTTTCCAGTGAACTAACTGAGCAACAACCAATCATTGTTTTAACTTCACTTTTAAATTTAATAAAAATAATAAATTCTAATGATAAAGCAGATATTATTAGTATAAAACATTTATTGTGTTCACTTGCACGAAGCTATATTTATAACAAAGATGATAATTATGTTCAAAACATTATAAGTAGTAATGATATTTTTAACAATGATATCTATTTAGAAATCAAAAACTTTATCAAAGCTAATAGAAATAATAATAGTATCATCATTTTTGATAGTCTTCTAAATGATTTTAAAATGATAAGTAATTTATCACTGCTTAAAAACGTTACTAACTCTATAAATAAATTAGAATCATTAAGAAATATTTTTGCTTCTCAAGTTAATATCGGATATGGAATTGATAATTTTGTGTCATTTTTAGAAAATATGTCATATTACAAAGTATTGATGAAGGATGATTCAACATTTGCTGTTGAAAATGCAGTTGATCTTATGACTATTCATGCCTCAAAAGGACTTGAAAAGAAAATTGTTTATATGCCATTATCCACAAATAAACTTGCAAGAGGGAATAACATGGTTGAATCCAACTGTGATTTTTCTCTTGATTATGGAATTCTTCTTCCTGATTATGATATTGAATACGAAGATGTTAAAAATAACATTGATTATCAAAAAAATATTTTAACAATACCATATATACTTTATAAGAATCTAAATAATGAAACTAAAGTTGATATTGATGAACACGTTAGACTACTTTATGTAGCACTAACACGTGCTCAAAATAAAGTAATTATTGTTGGTGATAAAGTTAGTCAAGGATCAAAAGAAACTCTATATGACATGTTAAATACCTGCCCTAGTAAACTATATTTTGATGAAAATGAAGTCAACAATCTAATCAAATTGAATATGTTAGATTCTAAAACATATGATACTTTTTTAAAAGTAAGTGAAATCTATAATTCTTTTAAAATTGAAAAGGTTGATTTTAATTTAGATAGTCAAGGAAAAAAATTATCAAAATTAATTCTAAATGAAATAATCAACCCATCAATTAGACAAGTCTTAAATGAATTAATTAATAAAATTAAAACTTCTTTTTTCCTATATTATTTATCCAAATTAGAAATTATAACAAATGAAGATATTCTTGCTAAATTATATGGTTATTCAATCTTGAAAATAGGTTATGTGACGTCATTAAATGATCTAAATAAAAAAATCAAAAATAAAATTAAACCTATTGATTCAATTGAAGAGGAAGATGATTTTACTACTGATAGTGATGAGATAAGCATCAATTTAAATACAGAAGTTACTGATATAGAAGAAGTTACATCTAAAGATTTGCTAGAGTTCAAAACTGAATTACTTCAGTATATTAACTCCGATGAAATTGAAATAAAGCCTGCTACTTTTTTTGATTCATACTTGCTTGGTTTAGCGTATGCACTAAATGATGTCAAGAAATTATTCTATGTGTCATATAAAACAAAAAACTTTAACGACATTACAAGAATTTTTAATATAAATTCAATGCCGATAAATAATAATTCTAATATTCAAATCACAATAAATAAAACAATAGATAACTCTGAAATTATTTTTAAAGAACGAAGTAAATCTAGAGCAAGCAAAGAGAAAAAGGATGAAGATATTGAACAAATTATTTTAGATAGAGGAACTTATCTTCACCAGCTGTTAGAAAATGTCAATTTAAAAACTAAAGATACTTCATTTATTGTGGATAAAAAAGATAGAGAACTTATTAATAATGTTCTAAATTTAAATATATTTAGTGACCTTTCTAACGCTAAAATTTATAAAGAATATGGATACTATGATAATAATTTAAACACAACTGGATTTATTGATTTGCTTATAATCAAAAATAATACATATTACATAATTGATTATAAGACTTCTAATTTTGATGACCCAGAATATATCAATCAACTCGATGTTTATAAAAGAAATATAGTGAAAATTTTTAATATAAAAGAGAATCAGGTAAAGATGTTTTTGTTATCTATTTTAAAATGCCAAATTAAGGAACTGAAATAATAACTTTATATCACTTCTGTTGTTGCAATATGGTGCCCAGGGCGGGACTTGAACCCGCACGCCCTCACGGACATTAGATTTTGAGTTTCTTTTGAATCCTGCGAGTCGTTGCAACTTCGATGTGATTCAAGGATTGGAACTGCCGAATTTATCGATGGATGCTTATGTTCTTATTAGCCATAAGCGAGCCAAGGCGAGTTGGTTTGAGCCGTTTTCGTTTCTCCTCTTTTCCCAAAAGAGTGGAAAACGTGCGTGGAAGGATTTTTCCACTGATTTTTACCACTTCCATGGCATCTTCAATGGAGGGCTAATTCGCTTGGGAAGGATGAGTGGAAGCAGGAATCTAACCGCTTATCTTCCTAAGAATATTTTACCATTTTTCAGTCAAAAATCTTTAAAAAGCGATGCTATCACAAAGTTTCTTTTACCTAATTTTTGTTGTACCCAACCTCTGGGTTTCTCGAATCGAACACACTCATCCAATGATGCTCTCTTTCGAGGATATATTCGTCGTTTACCGTATTCGGGAAGATTTCTAAAATGGAAAAATAGAAGTTATCCAAGAAGTAGTTTGAGTCGTTTCCATGCTCTTCAAAGAGCTTTCTCAACTCAACGTTCCCGCCATGCAAAGTGTGAAAGTAATCATTCCACCTTTTTAAAAGGCAACCATTGTCGTTGTATGCAGATCCAATATAAACCTTGTGCTCCTTGTGATCATTGAGGCAATAAACGGCTTTGACGGCTCTCAATTCTTTTTTCCAGTCTTCTCCAAGATTAGTATTTTGGAGATAGTTCATCAAGTCCGACATCCTTTCGTTGATGTTAAAATAGCCCGGAAATCGTTTCCCACCATACGGTTTATCCAAAACCCCAATCACTTCACATCTGTCGAGAAATTTTCGCAATGTGAAATTGTAGCCTTGTGCGCTCTTACTGAGTCTAAAGATGACTCGATTGAACCATTTTCGGTATTTCTCAACTGGCTCTCTTTCGCACGGAGAGTCAATGTTTATTTTTGTGATTTTACAAACAGATGCTAAAAGCCATACATCACTGCGGTCTAATTGAATGGCAACGACGACCAGCTCATTACCCTTTTTGATATAGGTCTTCTTAGGGCTCCTAGCCCAAAATGAAAAGTCAGGGCCATATTTATCTTCTCTTTCATCTCTTTTCAACCAAGAATCAATGTGCCTTTCGCCGTTATATTCCGTGTTTAGGGTAATGCGCCCTGACTTAAATTCTTCACTGTCAATATCGATATTAAGAAGATCGTTTAGCTTGATTCCTTCCATTTCCATCCCCCTTATGAAAAAGGCTGCATACAACATGTATTTGATGTATGCAGTCTATCGTTCGGCTTTCGATTAGATTACTTGATTATAGCCTCGAAATCCGCACCGAAACTTACTTCTCTTAATTTAACGTCTTCGCCATAAGTAACGATTTTGACTTTTATCTCTTTGGCTGAGCTTCCAAACGAGGACTTCTTGAATTTGGCATCTTCGCCATAATCCACCATCTTGGCTTTGATATCCTCACCGTAATCGACGATTTTAAACGTTACCCTTTTGCCTTTTAGCATTTTAATATCTGACTTGCTTAATCTAGACATAATTTACCTCCACTATATTCTTAGATGCCTTTATTTTACCACCCCAGTATAGTAAGCGTCAATAACTTTGACGTTATTGAAATTAAAAATAGCCTTGATTTTAAGTCAAGGCTATTTTAACTTTTACTTTTAATTTCTTCAGGTAATGAGTTAGACCATGGTAGTAAAGTTGAATAAT